>Ga0307513_10000702_pt1 | contig 48064 bp, 34 predicted proteins | sample 15_EM_MG_FD_202174 | JGI IMG/M metagenome (GOLD analysis project Ga0307513, IMG submission 202174) | Populus trichocarpa ectomycorrhiza microbial communities from riparian zone in the Pacific Northwest, United States - 15_EM | ecosystem: Host-associated > Plants > Roots > Unclassified | place... | reverse complement strand
AAAGAGGAGTGTCTTCTGAACACTTCTATGAAGCCACATCTTCTCAAAGATGTGGTGGTGGTTGAAAATTTTCGAGAATTATTCTTGTGTTAGTTTTCGGTTGATTTCAAGTGCCCGGCACCATACAAGAGCAATACCGGTGCTGGGAGTAGAGAACAGTAATAACGAGCCACGGCATGGATGGGGGTCTAAAGATACTTAAGTACTACTTATTCTAAACACTAAAAAGGTAACCTCATCAATAAATAAGTACTATCATACTGGCCATAATTCCCATATCACCTCATTCGGGGTGGAAAAAAAAAAGCCGTAGAAAAAAGCGTACCGAAGCACGGTACCGTGCCTACAAACATACTCAATTTCCTACTATCCTTCTACCAATCCGGACTCGTACATCCACCGCACTACGAACCACTTCATACACTCCCCCATTAAACAAAAGGGAACCCCCCCCCTGCAAGGCACGTAGCATCGTACGGTGCTGGGCGTCCAAAACCGACTCTCATCACCGCGACCAAATCCAATAACGAGCCGGGCCCAACAGCAGCAGGTTTTTCGGAGAACCACTCTGGATAGACCTATTTAAAAACGACACCTCTTTTGTTCCATGAACTCCCTTTTTCGACAAAGTGAGTACTGGTTAGGAATTGTAAGAGGAGCACTTTGAAAGGGAGTGAACACACATACAAATTTACGCTAGGGCACTACTTTTTTGTGTGTATCACTGAGCAAAGGAAGTGAAGAGTGGGGTCTGTTTTTGGTGTCCGGCACTACCGGTATCGGTACTCATCATACAAGTACGCACCGACCTCCTTCTGCTTCCCCTGCAAGAGAGTAAGAGGAAGAAGGAAAAAATCACACAAACAATCATACCATTTTTCCCTTCCTAATCTGAACCGATTCTAAAGTCGCCGTCACCCTCTAGTGCCGTCCCTAGGGGAAATGAAGGGAGAGGGGGAGAGAAGAAAATAGTGGATGATTGAAAAATGAAAAAAATGATAATTAGATTATCGTAATCAGATCGCGAGATTGCGGTCAACCTCACCCTAGCACCCGTGCGTCACCAGGGTGGAGAGGTGCCGCGCAACAAAGACCCCACTCGAAGTGGGGAGGTAAGACAAGGATCAGATAAAGTGGGATGGTGGGGATGATGGGGATGATGGGGTGTGTGGGCCGAAGGTAGCAAGCAGGTCATTTGTTGTGATCAAGGAAGCGGTGGGGAATTGATCGTGTAGGATAAGATTGTGGATTGTGATAGGCTACGGTAAATTGGCTTCTGATCCGCGGCTTGGCTGGATGGGTGGTTGGGCGGCCCAGGGCGGGGTAGTCGGGCGGGGTGGAACGGAGTGAACGCTGGAGGGGGGATCTGATAAAAATTGGGTTTTTCTTATCGGATCGAGAGTTCTTTCTTCAAGCATAGCCAAACTAGGAAGGTATGATATGGGCACTTTTATCTTGCAATAAGACGTTTTAGAGTAGCGTATAAAGCCCGAAATAAAAATTATTTACCCCCCACCCCAAAAAAAAAACAGTATCTAAGAACCCGGCTATTGTTACACATCCTCCCAGCCAGCGGAAAAAACCTTGTCTTGTTCCCAGATACTTTATGCTAGATACAAGCACAGTACAGTAGGGAGCACAGTACCGCAATATATTCACGCACTCCCTCATCGGGGTGGTATGAAAACCTTTTCTTCCCCCCCCGCTGGTCATCTGGGTCTTTTCTGCTCTTGCCTGGCCTTTGTTTGCGACTTTTGTGCACGCCCAGCCGTCCTCAGGTGTTGACGCTGGTGTATAAATACGGGACGAGTGATCGTTCGTGAAGTCGTGTATGCTAGCTACATGATCGTCGGCGATCTAAAGATGCTAGATGGATGGATGGGTGGGGGCTACAAATCCCTAGTAGGAACGCTGGGAGTATTCGCATGAGGAAGGATTAAACGAATTATCACGCTTGTCTCCGCGGAGTTCCCAGGGCTCGCAGCTAGTGGAGTTTCCTGTTGCTGGCTTTTGGGGTTGAGAGGGGGATTTGAGGTCTGGGGTCACCAGATTATTAGAAAGATGAGTCCCCCCCGTTTTATTTTCTGGGATATGATTCGTGTTTGTCATTTTTACGAGCTAGTCTTTCTCCCTGTTTTCCTACCAACTAGGATGTTAAGTTTTTTCTCATTTAAACCCGGGAATTGAAGCCATTAAATAATGTTCTTTATAAGCGGTTTGTGTCATAAATTCTCAAGCACCACTTAGCGTTCTTCCGAAATGGACTGGTCAAGTATTCAGTGTGGATCGAAAGAAATTTTTTTACTCAAGGCTCTGCTGCCTAGACATGGCAGCGTAAATCCCATCTCTGGCGACCAGTTCGTCATGCCTGCCTTGCTCAATGATCCTTCCTTTCTCGAAAACGTAGATGCGGTCTGCCATCTGGATACTAGCCAGGCGGTGTGCAACTACGATGCAGGTTCTGCCTCGGCTCGCTGATGCTACGGCTTCCTGAATGAGATTCTCGGAGTGCGAGTCGAGGGCTGAAGTGGCCTCGTCAAGTAGGAGGATGGCTGGATCGCGCATGAGTGCTCTGGCGAGCGAAACACGCTGCTTCTGTCCCCCGGAAAGTTGGGAACCGTTGGTCCCACAATCTCTGGGAAGCCGTTAGTGACAAGCAAATTGAGAATTAGCATTGGGGGGTATATTCACGTTTCGTAGCCCTCAGGCAGGCCCATAATAAAATCGTGTAGCCCGCACATCTTACAAACCCTCTCAACATCATTCCTAGAAACTTCTTTGCCAGAACCTGCTCCAAGACTAACATTGAAATGGATGCTACCGGGAAATAAGCAAGGCTCTTGGGAGACGAGAGATATCCGGCTCCTATGATCACGCACCGGAATAGCCCTAACATCTACATCGTCGACGAGGATACTGCCAGAACTGACGTCGTAGAAGCGCTCTAGCAGGACAATAGCGCTCGACTTTCCAGCGCCAGAATACCCCACTAAAGCAACAAACTGGCCTGGCCCAATAGTGCAAGAGACACCATCCAGCGCAGGCACATCCGGGCGAGCAGCGTATCTGAATTGAACGCCTCTGAACTCAACCTTGCTCCCATTGCTTGCTCTCGACAAATCTGCGACAGATTTCTCGCGGAGGGGTGGTTCTGAATTAGTGTCAATGGTAGGTTTCTGATCGTGAACCTTGAAAACACTTAAGGCAGCACTCTTCGCCCGGGTCACTTCCGGTGCAAGTGAGAACATCTGCCCCGAGGCCTGTGCAGAAAACAAAAGAGCCGGCAGAACGATGAAGAAGTCCAACTGTGTGTAATTACCACCTCTGACCTGTCGTGAGCCCCAATAGTATGCGAGGGCATAAACAAAGTATGTGATTGCTAACGCGAAAGCCAACCAGAAATTTCCTGTCACAATAAACCGTAGGCTTTCGCGGTATGGCTTATCTATGGCTTCGCTGTAGAGTCGGGTGACATCGTTCTCTCTTCCAAGAGCTGCGATTGTTTTTATAGCCGTGCAAGCCTCAGTCGCCAGAGCTGCAGCTTCGACGTATGCAGTTTCATGTCTTTGCTGGAATTTTGCTAGAACCCGCAATCTAAGGAAGCCAGAAGCCAACATTATCGGGACAGCTGCAAGGAGAACGATTGCGATCTTCCAGGCAATGACATGGGCCAAAATAACTCCCCCAATCATCGATATCGTGACTGAAAATATTGTGCCCAGAATAACACCAGATAGACCACTGAGGTGGCCGGTATCCATATTAAGCATAGAGGCTAGTGCTGCTGGTGAGTGAGAAGGGGTCTGGAACCACGCGATATCTTGTCGTAAAATATTTTTCAAGGAGATATCCCGAATACGTCTGATAAGCCTCTCAGATACGATGCCAAAAGCCAATCCACTTGTGGTGTAAGCGGCCAATGCAATTAATGCGAGGGCGAAAAAGATCAAGGAGAAAGAATCGGCGCGGCTCTTAAGCTCAATGGAGCTTCTCTGGTTGTTAAGGGTCGAAATTAGATTCCCGAAGATGACTGCTTCGCCCAAGACAATGCCTCCGGTGATAATGGAAGCAACAAGTCCAATCACAACGATCGGCGCATCTGGTTTGCTGAGGGATAAGCATCGCCGAATAAGAGCACTAGAAGATAGCACCTGGGACTCTTCGATTGATAAAGCCTCGAGTTTTTGTCCCTGATCCTCGTTCTTTTCGCCCATTTTCTCTATGAGTCTGGTATCATCACAAACCTTGGTCTTGGCGGAAGAAAGACTGCTTGCGCTGGAATTTGCTCCCAAGAGCCTCTGTGACCGGACTAGTGCATGGTAGGCGCCGCGAGTCTTAAGCAAGCTTTCGTGAGTACCTTCTTCGACCACATGGCCATTTTGTACGACGAAAATCTTGTCCGCGCCACGCACAGTGGCTAGTCGATGGGCGATCATGATCGTCGTTCTGCCCTTCTTGGTCTTGGCCTTATCAAGGGCGTCGAGAACGACTGCTTCGCTTTGGGAATCCAGTGCACTAGTGGGTTCGTCTAGCAATAAGATGCTTGGATCACTAACGAGTGCTCTCGCTATTGATATCCGTTGCCTTTGACCACCGGATAACTGCGTAGCACCAGCTCCGCTGAGCTTGGTGTTGAAACCATCCGGGAGGCTTGCGATAAAGTCGTAGGCGTTGGCATCTCTTGCAGCTTGATAGCATAATTCGGTTGCGTCATCCTCGTTCAATCCCTGCTTGTGCAATAAACCGTGGCGAATATTTTCCATTATAGTCCCAGAAAATAGCACAGGTTCCTGGTTTACTAAGGCAACGTGCCTCCGGTAGTTTCGAATGTTGAGCTCTCGCAAATCATGGTTGCCAACTTTAACTCTTCCGAAAGCGGGGTCATAGAAGCGCATCAGCATCGCCGCAATAGTGCTTTTTCCACTCCCTGAGGGCCCTACAATCGCTGTGACCTTGCTAGCTTCAAACGTAAGGTTGATGTCCTCAACAACCTTGACAGTGGCACGAGCCGGGTATATGAAAGTGACATTGTCGAGAACAATGTCATTTTGTTCCGCAGGCTCGGGCATAGGTAGCCCTTGGGACGAGTACACATTGATGACTGGGTCGGGGCGGTCAAGTATTGAGATGATCTTCTCACCGGCTGCAGCGGCTAGTGCGAAGGTCTGCAAGAAAGGGCCGAAGGAGCCGATAACGAATGATGCATCAAGGACTAAAAATACTACGGTATATACTGTTCCCGCACCTTCACCTCTGTTGAATGAGCCCTCGGCGATCTGCTGAGAGCCCTGCCAGAAAGCGAGTGCATTTGCTGAATAACTATTTTCCGTTATTAGACCGAAGATTTCTTAGGGTTAGGGTTTGGCCAACATACGCGACGAAATAAACCAGTCCCAACATTAGTGCTCCAGCAAAGGACTTTTTGACTCCTTTCATGATGGCAGGCCGCATAAACTTCAGATGCTCATCGGTGAGTTTATCCAGCGCATCGAATGCTTGAACCACTTGTACCGCGGTTATGGCACCTTCAGCCACGGAGGTTGCTTTTTCGGAATATTCGCCCGCCTCTCTAGCATATTTGGAGACTACTTTAGAGCCAAAGGTAATGACAACAAACATGGCAGGGACTACTGTCGCAAACAAGACTCCGGTTAGGCGGGCATTCAGGGCGAACCCAGCGGTAAATGCGGCGATGAAATAAGCTACGGATTGGAGAAACAGACCAGCCTTTTCGGAGGTGCCCAATTGGATTGTTTGAGTGTCTGCTGTCAATCGGTTTGCGATCTGATAAGATCAGCAATGATAGAAGCGAGCAAAAGGTTGCCAGGGAGCATACATCTAGGCACTCGGTTTCAAAGTATGCAATCTCCATTCCTATTGCTTTCCTCAGCAAATCCTCCCTCAAACCTCGGGAGACCCTTTCTCCAACAATACCCCAACAAGTAGCCCATCCCCAAGTGATGAAGAAATACGCAACGGCAACTCCTAGAAGTTGAGCAATTCTGGTCTGCAGTTCATCTTCGGTCGGCGGGAAATGATTTATCATCTTTCCGAAGATGACACCAATAATCGGCAAGGGAGCTCCGGCTGCTAGAGACAATATTATTGCTAGCACAAGGATAGTTCGTTGACGCCATGTATTGAGAGGCCGGTATAACGAAAAATAAGAAGCCTTAAACTTCAATCCTAAAAGTTGCTCGAGAGCTGGAATCGCTGGAGGTGCTGGATCAAGGGTGATGCTTGTATTTGCTGTAGTGTTGGGGTTTAGAGAAGCAATGCCAATAGAGTGATGTGAACGGCGTCGTGACAAAGGTCGGTTTGCGTAAGGAAAGGAGGCCATTATGCCTTGTGCTTAGCTCAATGGGCGCGGAAAGAAGCTCTCCGGAATGTCTGTTTCTACAAGGTTCGCGTTCACTAGATATTTGGAACCTCTAGGTGAATAGACCAGTGACGGGTGTAGGTGGGAGCTCGAAGAGACCCTGGGAACCCAAGTATCCGTCAAGCTATAGAAACCCGGGTATCACCACGGAAAAGCGGGCAAGGTAGGAAAGAAGCGGATGGGGGAAAATGGAGCGTGGAAATAAGCAATGTGATCCAGGGCGGAGAGGTATTGGAAAGAGTCCCTAGGTCAAAAAAGACGAGAAGTATGAGTGGAGAATGATAGTGGGAGCTGAGGTTCTATAGAGTCAGGAATAAGTGGGGGACAGATTGACGGGGTATGGATTGATCCCTCATGATCCGCACACGGACGTAGCCGAAGCAGAATTGGCTCTCAGAATTGCAGTGGGTCCGTCAGCGATTGACTGGCAATAGTGTTCACATGGTGAAGGCATCTACTGCGTCAGCAATGTTAGATCCGTATTGTAAGGTATAAAGGCCTAGGATAAAGAAGATCCGCCCAGGGCCAGGGCCGTAATAGCAGTTAGAACCCTGTGCATGCATGGCAGAGAAAGGGGCGTTGATAGCCAAGCTGTCCCCCCCTCTCCGGTCTCCGATATTTTCGTTCAATGTCCTTAGGAGTGAAGTAGAGAGGAACTGTACTAGTAGGACTGGTAATCAGATTGCTAATAGCACCGCTTATGGTGGGTGGAGTATATCTGAGAATTATCTGATGATCTGGATGTAATAAAATTTTGTCTCGCATGGTGTGGGTCATGACCTGAGAGTCTAGTTCCAATTGGAACCGAAGTTTTTGGGAGAAGGGTTAAATGAGATGCGGGGCGATGGAGATCCCCTAATTGTTGCGCAGTTGTAAAATAAACTCTGTAGAAAGTAGGTAGGGGAGGGTGTGGGAGGAAAAAGGGGGGTGAAATAGCTGTATGAGCTAGTATTCTTCAGGATCCCGAGTGAACAAGAAAAGAAAAAGAAAAAGAGAACACTGCGTTGTGCACTGCACTTCTGAGTTGGTCCTAGAGCACATCAGAGCTTGCACAATTCTACTGCTAGGCCTGATATTAGAACATCAGAACTCTGCTCGAGAACCGGCCCTTGGATTGATGATTGCATGATATTGTGTAATAGTTTCTAGTGCCCACTTCAACGCTTCTTAGGGATATATTGGTCTCGTGTAGCGTAGTATGCACCTTACGGGGGCGAGACCTCTTGTGACGAAAGTCGGACACTCCCGCTTCATTAGTTATCGTGCTTGAGCACCGCGCTCCATTAGAGAGGAGTTTTCTGTTAGGTCAGAGTTTGTGCTGGGGAACTATTATCCAAGGTAAAGCCGAGCCACTTGCCAGCAGGTTGCACTGCGGTGATGTCCCTAAAACGTGGGGGTGCGCCGATTATGAAGCCAAATGGGGTTGTTTGCAAGCTAGGAGAACCGCAAAATCCAGTGAATGAATCTAACTTGTTCCTTTGAAAGCTAGTCTCAACTCTCGCCACTTGTCCACAGGGTGTTCGTGCTTAATATCCCGCACTGAGGCACAAAACTGTTTGCCAGACCGAAAGGCCATTTCGTAGATACTGCGCAGGCACCGGCGGGAGGGTGGAAGAAATGAAGGGAGAAAAGTCCCTGAGAAATTCATATCTACGGCCCGGTTCCTCCCCGGTAGCCCCCATTTTCTGCGGGTTAGGTGGGGTTAGGGTGGGCATGGTGGTCAATGGCGTAGGGAATAGACGAGATTAGGAGCTAAAGAACCAAACGACGGTGGACGTTGGTTGTTTTGGGACAAACGCCCGCCTATCTTTGCTGCAATTACATCTGATAATGTCACACTCCACCCTGGCCCCTGCAGAAACGGAGGAGGACTATCATACATGAAACTTTTATCTAATCAGTGTCATAATCTTACCCTAATCAATCCATCAGACAAGCTTTCTTAATCAATCAATCTTATCCGATGGATGACACGTCGTCCTGTTTGAAAACCCCGGGTTTAGCTCTGACGGCTCCTGAGCTCGTCACAGGATCTTCATGTGACAAATTCAGTCGGTATCCGAATAAGATGTGACGCGACAGCCCCTTGGGCCTTCCTGATCGGACAACCAGCTCCCGTATCCTTCTGAAAAATCTCACCCTTTTTCTCTACTGTCTACAAACGGCAAACATCACCATTTTACTAGCTATTCCCTATTGAGAGGAATGGATGCGGGGGTATTTCTTCAGGTTTTTTTGGGGAAAAAATATATTTTCCCCTCTTTGACATGGATTGGAGAAGACCATTTATCTGATGAAGCGACAATACTGGTGGCTTGGACCTGGGCGAGTACGGGAGGCTAGGACACCTGTGATCAGATAACGGAGGAAGGGATGGTGTGGCTAACTTGGTGCTGCATGCACATCAAGCAACACTTGCTTCTCGCCTTTGGCCCTGGAAAGAATCTTATAGACACTCCGCCTTTACGGTACCGGTATCCACATTACAGCACTTGCCCCGGGCAAAAAGTACCCGGAAATACAGCTATATGTTTGGCGAACCCCTGTTTCCGGGTACTTCTAGCCTGGGGCAAGTACTCTAGAGTGCTCCACCATTTGCACAATCTTTTACGTACAATGCAGATATTGTTTCCTTAACATCGTAGCGATATGGACTAATTTCTTGTCTCTCCGCAATTTACTCTAGCTCCCACTTTCCTCTTTTACCTAACTCTGGCTGCGCGAAGCTGCCTGGGCTGTGATAGAAGAGGTGTGACCGTCGTGGGGCGAGGAGGCTGCTGGTCTATTAATCTTGTCTTAATGTTGTCCTCAAACTCCATTAGGGAGTGGCCACACCCACCGCCTATTGGGGCTCAAGGAGGCTTAAAGAAGGAGAGGAGCTTAACCCACCTATTTTGTCCATAGAATATCTGCTCGGTACGGCCATACCTTGAACACCTTGGTGAAGGGCTTTAAAACTCTTGTTTGCTCTCCCAACTCCCCTTGACAGAAGCTTTTCTGCACCTACCGAAATCACATTTTCCTCCAGAAGAACGTCACACGGCCATTGCCCGAAATCAACAAACCAAACATACCTACTGTAAAGTTGCTAACAGCGATATCCATTCGGCGGAATTTCTCTGTTTGCTTTTTCACACCTCAATAAATACTCTCCCAGGCTGTTTGGTATTCGCATCCTTCTTTTTGTGGCCACCACTGTCAGTGCTTTGGTTCGGACTTTCGAGTACGAAACAAGTCAATTCACGGAGCGCAGAAGCTTTCCCTACTCTTGGGAACGACAACATGGTGTCATTTGGGGAGCTGTCGGTTCTGAATCCTCATCCTCAAAAGTTGGCCGGGCCAGAGCTATTACACGAGTTCATATCTCCAGCACATTGTGACCACATAGCCTTAGATTTTCTGTATGCAGACGGAGAGGCAAGACAGAGCCATACGTATGAGCAGCTCGATACCCTTTCGACACAGTTTGCTCTTCGCCTTCTCGAGTACCTACCTCATAGCAAAACCAGACACGCTGTTCCGGTCTTGCTTCCGCAGTCGCCGGAACTATATATCACATTGATCGGGATCCTAAAAGCTGGTGCGGCATTCGTGCCACTGAGCCTTGACACTCCTGCGGAGCGAATTCGTTTCGTTGTTGGGGATGTAGGAGCGAGTGTTATTGTTACGGAATCGTCGTTCTCTAATGTTTTCACCTGGGAGAAATGCCCGCCGACTGTCCTCGCTGACAGGGACGTAGCAACGGCCCCAGACCAACTCGGGCTGCCTTTGGGCATCGACCCCAATGGACCAGCGTATATTATGTACACTTCCGGCTCCACCGGTACTCCAAAGGGTGTCATAATCTCTCACTCAGCAGCTACCCAGTCCCTCCTTGCACATGAGGAACATATACCGTTGTTCGAACGATTCCTTCAGTTTGCCGCGCCTACCTTCGATGTCTTTGTTTTTGAAATGTTCTTCCCTTTGTTCCGCGGAAAGACCCTTGTTAGTTGCGACCGGGGGAGGCTCCTCGCAGACCTTCCAGGAGTAATCAACCAGCTCAATATAGACGGGGCGGAGCTAACACCAACGGTTGTGGGAGGACTTCTCATCAAGCAAGAGAAAGTACCCGGGTTAAAGGTGTTACTCACAATTGGCGAGATGTTGACCCGCCAGGTCGTGGACCAGTTCGGCGGTGGTGTACTGCAGGGCATGTATGGACCGACTGAGGCGGCAATCCATTGCACCCTTGCAATCGGCTTTGAGAAGATCTGGAAGGTTGGAGATATTGGAGTGCCGCTTAAAACAGTTTCTGCCTTTGTTATTTCTACAGCTACATCCGACCCAGAGGTTTTGCCCCTCGGCTGGACTGGCGAGCTCGCAGTTGGCGGATATCAACTTGCGGATGGATACTTGAATCGTCCGGAATTGACGAAAGAAGCTTTTATCGATTCGAAGGAATACGGTAGGCTTTATCGGACAGGAGATCGTGCAAGGATATTATCGAGCGGAAGGATCGAGTGTCTGGGTAGAGTTGGAGCTGGTCAGGTTAAGCTTCGGGGGCAGAGGATAGAGCTGGGAGAGGTAGAAGAGGCTGTGTTGGGAACACCAGGCGCTAGAGGTGCTATTGCGAGTGTGTTGGGGGGTAGACTGGTTGTCTATGTTGGAGGTGGGGTCGAGCGGGAAGCTGTATACGATGTTTGTAGGAAGTGGCTACCGAGGTTCATGGTGCCTGGTGATATTGTAGTCTTTGACGAATTACCACGATTATCTTCCGGCAAGGCTGATCGGAAGAAGCTCGATAAGCAATACTTGGAGACACCTCAAGCTCCTGCGGCAGGGAACGGTACCGGGGAGCTCAATAATATGGACCAAATAGTCTTTGGCGGTGTCGAGGAGTTATTAGGTCGCAGGCCGTCTAAGCAAGGCAGTCTGATCGCGATGGGACTCGATTCAATACAAGCTATTCGTCTAGTATCAGCCTTAAGGTCACAGGGCTTTACTGTTGAAGTAGTTGATGTTCTCAGGGCCGATTGCGTTGAGGGCATCGTTTCCGCAATGCGCCCAAGCGAAGAGGGATGTTCAAATGCCTTAGCTAACAAGAATGTCACGGCCAAATTCCGTGCGACACGGGAAGCTATACAATCAAAATTGCCAGCGCAACGAGACGGTATCCAAGACATTATTCCATGCACATCTGTACAGGAAGCTATGCTCGCTGAGACTGCGAGAGATCCGGAGGCATACTGCAACTGGATTTTGTTGGAACTACCATTGAGACTCCTGGCCTCCACTATCGAAGAGGCTTTTCGGGGTGTCATTGACCATAACGAGATTCTAAGAACGGGTTTCATGAATGCTGGTGATGGATTCGCTCAGGTTGTTTGGCAATCATCTAGGGCCAAACAGTTTTCCCTTGCGGACAAAGTTCGGTCATCTTGGGAAGTGCCGTCACTTGAGCAACTTATTGAACCGCCTTTTGCTGCTTCCTTGGTTAGGAGTACAGGCGCTTGGCAACTAAGCATACACCTGCATCACGCTGTTTACGATGGTTGGTGTTGGGAACAAGTACTTTCTGATTTCTCCTTCCACCTCAGCGGGAGTGCTAAATTGCCAATCCGACCGCAGTACCGCGATATGGTCCAATACGAACTATCAAGAAGCAGGGAGTCAAATGAATTTTCTAAGGGATTTTGGAAAGACTTTTTGGACGGGGCCCCCAATTCGAGACTGCCCAGCTTCCATGGACATACCGCCGCTCCTTCTGGCATTTTCACAGAGACGATTGGCTTACGAAGCTCTCGCTCAGAATATGAGGCTTCAGCGAGGAAGATGGGGGTTAGCCCACAGACACTCGTCCAAACAGCTTGGGGTTATCTGTTGAGTCTCTTCATGGGATCTCCGGATGTCGTTTTTGGGACAGTGGTCTCGGGAAGAACAGTGACTCTAACCGGGGTTGAGGATATCTTAGGACCAACCATTCTCACGCTGCCGCTCAGGGTGAAAATAGAGCAGGGAATTACTGCAAAGGATATTGTTCGAGATGTCCATAGAAGTAATCGGCTGATATTAGAGAATTCTGGGCTTCCCCTGAGAGAGATTCGGAAGGCCTGCGATATTGAGGGGACACTGTTCGATTCTTTGCTTGTGTGGCAACAAACTTTGAAGACAGAAGGAGATCCCGAACTAGTAAGACAGGTCGAGAGCCGAGATAGGCTTGAGGTAAGCACCCCCGTCTGTGGCATCCTATGAACACTGGTGTTGATCTTTGCGTGGTTTAGTTTCCTTTGTTACTAGAAATCGAACCCGGCCGGGATGTTATCCAAATCAGAGCAACATACCAGCACGCCGTGCTACCGCACTCACAGATCAAACTTTTGCTAAGACAGTTAGACCAGCTTGTGTCTGGGATTATTTCTCGACCGGCTGGCAGCCTGAGTAGCCTATTGGATTCCTTGAACGAAGATGTTCTTGCAATTGAGAACCCATATCCAACACCAGCTACAGATCCTAAAACGGCTTCTCTTGCAGAACTTGTTGAGCTCTCTTCGGTGATGAGGCCTGGGGCTATCGCACTTGATTTCACAAGGAACATTTCCAATGGTACATCCGACTCGATGAGACTCACGTATGCCGAGCTCAACACACATGCAAACAAACTCGCTCATCACCTAATCTCACTGGGCGCCGTTGCCGACGAACTTGTCTGCGTGTTCATGGAAAAGTCGCCTGAAATGTATATCACCATATTGGCAATTCTCAAGGCTGGTGCAGGTTATCTCCCGCTCACACCAGAAACGCCAAAGGAGCGGATGAGGCAGATTTTAGAAAATGCTCGGGTAAAAATTTGTTTGACTACTGGCGACTTGGAGGATAAGTTAGGAATACCGGGGGACTCACAGGTAGTACGGGTGGATGACATAGATGTTGACGAATACGCTGATAACAATCCCGGGATGGTCCGAAGTGGTGATGCATTAGCATATGCTGTGTTCACTTCTGGCAGTACGGGTGCGCCGAAGGGGGTGCTGATTACTAACGCGAATATTGTAGATAACCTCCTGGTTTTGAAGGGATTGTATCCTACCAATGAGCGGTCCAGGCTTCTGCAGTTTTGCTCGATTGGTTTTGATGGTGCGTTTGTCGGTTTTTAATTGGGGGAAGTTGAAATAACATTTGACTAGTATCTGCCTTCGAGATCTTTTATGCATGGACCATGGGCATTTGCCTATGCTCTGGAACCAAGGATGTGCTCCTCCGCGATATCGAGGGGGCAATCAATGCAATGGAAATCACACACTTGAGCATGACACCAACGGTTGCTGCCCTAGTCAGCCAAAAGAGTGTGCCAGGAGTGGAGTTCTTGGTAACAGCGGGCGAGACTTTAACGCGTAAAGTTTATAATGATTGGGCAGGAAAGGGACTTTTCCAAGGTTAGATTTATTGAATCCATTCAAGAGAGACGAGGGCTGAGATTCTAGAAGGATATGGACCTAGCGAAACCGTGAACATATGTACCGTCAGGCCGAACATGCGGGTGATTGACCATATTAATAATATTGGGGCGCCGTTTACGAACACTTCCGCATTCGTGGTTGTAGATTCTGAAGAGGAGTTTAGAGTGGTACCGCTGGGTGGAATTGGGGAGTTTTGTTTCGGGGGCGCTCAAGTGGTGAGATACAATAACCTGTCTGGATTTCCATTTTGTAGGGGCTAACCAATAACCCAGGGCCGCGGATACTTGGGTATGCCCGAACTCACAAGCCGCAAATTCATTTCTCATCCCAAGTACGGCAAGGTATACAGGTCAGGGGATATTGGAAGAATGCTGCCTGACGGTTCACTCGAGTTCGTCGGACGGCAGGACGGCCAAGTAAAAATTAGAGGTCAGAGAATCGAGCTTGGAGAAATCGCCTCGGTTTTGCTTCGATCAAAAAAAGTTATCGATACAGCGGCGATTCTAGACCGAGGAGAACCACAAGATGCCTATCAGCTCGTCGCTTTCATCGTTCCACAGGGATTGGATAGTTTAGGATTTTCGGTAATACGGGGTGATGAGGGAGTAAAGAAACTACTTGCGGAGCTTTTCCAGAGCCTGAAAAGCTTCCTTCCACCATATATGGTTCCATCTGCTATAATACCGTTGACTGCACTGCCGATGACAACCCAAGGCAAGATCGATACTAAACTACTGCAGTGTACGTACTTCAGTCTGGACAGCGACGTTGCAGAAGACTATGTCTTAGAATCTTCGTCCCGAGTGGATGGGCAAGAATGGACAATACTAGAACGCGAAGTCGCGGACGTTATCGCTCAGGTCGCACGAGTGTCGCCTGGCGAGGTCGGGCGAGCGACATCTATATTCAGACTAGGGCTTGACTCGATATCGGTTATCCAATTATCTAGCCGGCTCGCAAAGACAGGATATATAAGACTAGACGTTTCCCAGATTATGCGGAATCCGACTGCCGGTTCTATCGCAAATTTACTACAGGCTTCCATGCCTGATCCAGAACCAAGGAAGCCTGTTCCTAGTAGTGGTATAGACGAATTTGTTGCAGATGTCCGGGGCTCTGTTTTGAGTCAGCTTAGTCTCTCCGTGGATGAGGTCAAAATGGTTCTTCCCTGCACTCCGTTGCAAGAAGCGATGCTTAGCCAGAGTAAAGATGCGGACTTGAATCTCTACTACAATCACACCACGCTTAGTCTTAGCGCAGATCCAACACGATTACGGGATGCCTGGGAACTTATGCTCAAGGTGCACGATATAATGAGGACTTGTTTCTGTGTCACATCTCACCCACGACATGCATTTGCCCAAGTGGTGCTTAACGATTATCAATTGCCTTGGTCTTCCTTCGAGTTAGAGCCGGGTGTAGATATGTCGGAAGTGATTAACCAGCGGATTACTTCTATATCCGAGTCACTGAGAACCTCGAAGCCACCATATGCGTTTTCATTATTACAGACTTCCCAAAAGGCAATCCTAATTATGCATTTCCATCACTCTTTGTACGATGGGTTTGCTATGGATATGTTACTAGACGACGTACGAAGAGCTTACCACGGTTTGGGACTTCCTTCTAGGGGAACTTTTAAGCCATTCTTGGAGTACATGGAAGACTTAGACTTGGCTGAGGCTGACGAGTTTTGGAAGACGGCACTAGAAGGTCTCGAATCTTCTTTGTTCCCAGACTTGACTGGACTGACAGCCGCGTCAGGGTCAGGGGGTTCACTTGCAGGAATGGGTTTAGCGAAAATTCCTTGTTCAGAAAGTTTAATCTCCGTCGAAAGAGGTTGCAGAGGCTTGCAGACGTCCTTCTTAGCCCTTGGACAGACAGCTTGGGCACGGCTACTTTCTGTATACACTGGCGAAATCGATGTTTGCTTTGGCAATGTGGTCAGCGGGCGGACAATTCCCGTCGAGGGGGTTGAAAATATTATTGCCCCGTGCTTCAATACTGTGCCTATCCGAGTACAAATTTCACCTGATTCAACAAACCGGGACATCATGAACAAGCTACAATTACTCAACGCGGAGCTGCTCCCATTTCAACTCACCCCGTTACGAAGAATAATGACTGCTCTATGCACCCAGGGACAGAGGTTGTTCGACACTTTGTTCATTCTACAACATACCAATCGGCTATCTGATTTGGGGGAATTATGGTCCGAGGTTGGCGACCGAGGAGACATGGATTTCTCTATTGTAGTGGAACTTGTGCCATCTCAGAAGACGGACACTTTGGAGATTGTACTTCACTTCCGGAGGTAAGTCAAAAATATGGCCAGCTTGTGGCATGATACTGATATCTAGCTAGGGATGTATTGTCGGAAGAGCATGCAGATGTTCTCGTGAGGCAGCTAAATTGTGCTATTGTCTCCTGCCTAAATCAGCCCTCCAATTCTACCACTGATTTCATGTCTTTCGACCAAGAATTTCTCTCGCGTGCAAACAGTCTACCAATCAATATCTACGATAAGTGGAGCCCAGGTCTATTGCACTCTGGATTCGAACATCATGCCCAAGAGAGCTCATCACGCAATGCCCTGGAATATCTTAGTAAGGACGGCGAGGTCACTTCCTGGACATTCAAGAAACTCAATCAGGCTGCTAACCAGGTTGCACACTACCTAATCTCCAGAGGACTAAAGAGAGACGATGCGGTGCCATTGTGTTTGGAAAAATCTCCTATATTTTACATTTGCGTTCTCGGTGTATTGAAAGCCGGTTCTGCATTTACTCCAATCGACCCCAGCTTGCCGGAACAGCGAAAGCGGTTTATGATTGAGGAACTTGGTGCTAATTTAGTTCTCGCAACAAAGGCTACTTCTCGAGATTTAAAAATCCCGAAAGGAGTAGAGCTTGTGGATATCGCAGGTGAAGATCTGTCATCCTTGCCCGATTCGAACCCTGTGATCCGGGATCTCAAGGAAAATTGCCTGGCATATCGAATTTATACTTCCGGGTCAACCGGAAAGCCCAAAGCCGTATCATTGGAGATCGGCAGTGCAGTCCACACACTCCATGCTTCCAAATCTGTAATCCCATGGGGAGAAAACTCGAGATTGCTCCAGTTTGCCGCAACAACCTTTGATATGTGCTATTACGATTGTTTCATGGCGTGGACTTACGGGTTTACGCTCTGCTCGGCGGACAAAGGCCGCTTGCTTGGTGACTTGGAAGGGACAATCAAGAGAATGGGAGCTACGATGTTGGACTTGACTCCCAGCGTGGCATCAACTCTACATGTGGAGAATTTGCCGGAGGTTGAATTACTTTATTGCATTGGAGAATCCATGCCTCAGGATCTTGTTAATGATTGGGATGGGCGGTGCGCTAACTCTTATGGGCCCACTGGTAATTAATGTCACCCTAATATCCGGCCGATACTGACGTGATATATAGAAGCGGCAATGTGTTGCACGATCGTTCCCACCAACAAGAAAATTAAGTCTTCGAATATCGGCAAGCCATTCCATACCGTGAGCTTCCATGTACTCACCAAGGATGGGAGATCAATGGTCCCAATCTTCGGGAGCGGCGAGCTATGTATTGGAGGCCCCCAGATTGCACGCGAATACCACAACAACCCGGAACTTACGGCAAACAGATTCATCAATTTTGAAGGGAGCCGAATCTACCGAACTGGTGACATAGTTCGTCAGCTAACGGATGGGAGTTTTATGTTCATTGGGCGTACGGATGACCAGGTCAAGATTCGGGGACTCCGTGTGGAGTTGGACGAGATCAATTCCGTTCTTAGGTGCGCACATCCTAGAGTTAGAGATGCTACGACTATGGTTATGAAGCACAGCGGTGACTCCAAGGAGCAACTTGTGTCATTCCTTGAGTTGGAAGGCCGAAAACAGCATGGCGCGAGGGTGAGTGTTCTCAAAGTCGATTCGCAATTAGATGGTATTATGACAACGTCCCGCGATGCCGCGATAACCAAGCTTCCACGATATATGGTTCCCGGGGTTATCTTGGCCATAGATCACATTCCGCTTTCGGCCGCCGGCAAGATTGACAAGAGGTCCCTAGCAATGCTGTTCAAAGAGCAGAATATCCGGTCTCTCACTTCCGGGCCTGCTGGTGCGGACGATGGCGCGGAATGGACTGAGAATGAGACGAAAGCCAGGGAAGCTTTTTCAAAGATATCACGAGTGCCAGCCGAGCAGATTTTGCGGTCTTCCACTATTTATGAGATCGGACTTGACAGTATTAGTGTTTCACAGGTTGCTATGGAGCTGGGGAAGGCTGGGCTGAAAGTTTCCGTGATTGATATACTGGAGAGACCCTCAATTGCGTTGCTTTCCCATAAGCTGAAACCCCTTGCCGGAGCATCGATAGCAAAGGATACGTTAGATGAACTGCTCGCTAGATTTGCCGCGCGCTTTACGGATCAGGTTTGTGCTGAAACAGGATTACTGAAAGAGAAAATCGTCGGTGTGTATCCCTGCACACCAGTACAAGAAGGGATGCTTTCCCAATTTCTGCGGTCTAAAGGGGGGCTATACTTTAACCATACGGTTTTTGAGCTTCCGGAAAATATTGATCTATTGAGACTACGCGATTCCTGGGATGTTATTTCTAAGTCACTCGATATTCTACGAACTGGTTTTGCCGGAGTTGACGACGCTCAGCATTCCTTTTCAATGATTGTTCATAACCCGAACGCTATTGAACTACCTTGGTCAGTAGTACCAATAGGGGAAAATTCAGGGGAGCTTATCACAAGCCAGAAGGGCGAGAAGGCTTCTATTGCGCTCAAAGATCTTCATTTACCCTTGTGGAGCCTCACTCTACTCCAGAAGTCCTCCGGGAATCATCTCCTCATGTTTTCTGCACACCACGCGCTATACGATGCACATTCCCTGGCAGTTATTCTCCATAGCGTTGCCCTCCAATACTCCAGGAAAAATCATTCCTTATCACACACGTTTTCTCGTGCCCTTAATGAGATTGTGAGACATACTACAGATAGTGAGATTGTGTCAGACAATCAGGAATTCTGGAAAAAGCATTTGGATGGCTGCGCGGTCTCCCGGTTTCCGAATCTATCCCCCCTCAGAGTGAAGAGCGCCACAAGCCATGTATCCTCCGTCAACGCAAATTGGAGTTTGTCGAATATCGAAAAGGCATGTAGGCAATTAGGGATATCGGTGCATACGGCTGGGCAGGCAGCCTGGGCCAGGATTTTGTCAGCGTATTCGGGGGAGACCGCTGTGACAATGGGTGTTGGTTCGTGTTCCGCCTGACCTGGTGTTGGGCAGTCAGTACTGACATACAAGAATAGTTGTTTCGGGAAGATCCCGGATTAGTGACTCTAAGGATCTGGTGTTTCCTTGTGTCACGACTCTCCCGTCACTATGCGTGTTGGCAGGAAGCAATCAGGAGCTTGCGTTTAACATCCAGAGGAGCAATTCTCAAATGTTCAAACATCAACATACGCCGCTTAGGTCAATACAAAAGTGGTTGGGCCATGCTGAACAGTCTCTGTTCGATACGATTTTCGTATATCAGAAGGGTGAAGTCCGTCAGGATGAGATTGACTTCGCCTGGAAGGTAGTGCAAGAAGACGTATTTGTTGATTACTCGATATCTTTGGAGCTAGAGCCTACTGCGAACGATTCTTTGCTTATCCGTGCTACGTGCAAGGACAATATCATGCCACGAGAACAGACAGAATTATTGCTCCGTCAGTTCCAGGCGGCCCTGATCGACATCTTAGAATCGCCTGATAGCCCCAGTACTGACTTTTTCAGATTCCCCCAGGAAATCCTGTCTTGTACTCTTGCAAAAGAGGACGAAATCCCCACTGACGTTCGTGTCCTTCACGGATTTGTTGAGAAGCATCGTCGACTGGTTCCGGATAAAGTTGCATATGAGTTCGCGACTTCGATTGAGGAAGGATGCGCGATCAAGGAGACATGGAGTTACATTCAGCTCGATAAAGAAGGCAATAAAGTTGCAAACTACTTGCTAAACCACGGAGCCAAGACTGGAGATATCGTCGGAGTTTGCTTTGAAAAATGTCCGGAGGCATCATTCGCCATTCTTGGAATTTTGAAGGCCGGCTGTGCATTTGTCGCCCTAGACTACAACGCGCCCATAGAGCGGAAGTCCTTTATAATCTTAGACTCGAAAGCAAAGCATGTCCTTACTATGGACAAATTCGCGAGTGAGTTAAGTAGTAAATTAGACGCGAACGTTGTTAGCATGCAAGGCGGCATCTCAATCAAAACGGCCTCCACAGACACTCCCGAAATTCCAGATCTCAAGCCTACCGACTTATGTTATTGTCTCTACACCTCAGGTACGACTGGAACACCGAAGGGCTGCGAACTAACACACGAGAACGCCGTTCAGGCCATGCTCGCCTTCCAGCGCCTGTTCAGCCCCCATTGGAATTCCGAATCTCGTTTCCTCCAGTTCGCGTCTTTCCACTTCGACGTTAGTGTTCTAGAGCAGTTTTGGAGTTGGAGTGTGGGTATCTGCGTAACATCCGCTCCTCGAGATCTTATCTTCCAAGACCTTGCGCTTACTATTCGAGAATTGCGGATAACGCATTTGGATCTTACACCGAGTCTTGCTTCGTTGATTAAGCCTGAGGATGCGCCGTTGTTGTGTAAAGGTGTGTTCATCACTGGGGGTGAGCAACTCAAGCAAGAGATATTGGATGCCTGGGGAGAGAAGGGGTGTATTTACAATGGGTAACGTCTTAATATCACATTAATACCCTAGTCTGAGAACTAACACTCGATAGATATGGGCCTACCGAGGTTACAATCGGGTGCACAATGTACCCTAGGGTCCCAGCAAGAGGAAAGCCATCGAATATTGGGCCCCAATTCGACAATGTTGGGTCATTTGTTTTGGCTCCAGGCACTGACAAACCAGTTCTTCGCGGTGCCATAGGGGAGCTCTGTGTTTCCGGGAAGCTGGTAGGACGCGGATATCTGAACCGCCCCTCACTTACCAAAGAAAAGTTCCCGTATCTCGAATCCCTAGGGACTAGGATATACCGCACTGGCGATTTGGTCCGTATCTTCCATGATGGCACATTTGACTTTGCAGGGAGAGTAGACGACCAAGTCAAACTTCGTGGGCAACGATTGGAAATTGGTGAAATTAACGAGACGCTTAAGCAAGCGACTACTCAGGCCCGAGCTGTAGCAACACTAGTCTTAAGACATCCAAAACAGCAGAAGGACCAGCTTGTGTCGTTCATCCAGTTAGAGACGGAAGGGGCCATTAATCGTTCCGGCATCAAATTTCTCGATGACCCTGAACAGTACTCTCAGGTCATCACTGTCTTAGCAGATGCGTGCAAACGCAAGCTACCTGCGTATATGGTCCCCACTCACTTCTTTCTTGTTTCCGCGATCCCGCTCTCAGTAAATAACAAAGTTGACAACAAGAGACTTAAGGAGCTTTATCATGAAACATCACTCGAGACACTTCAACAAATTTCGGGGAGGGAGAATGCAGAAGATGAGAGTTTCTCTGAGGTTGAAGAGCGGCTAAGAGTTGTGCTCGCTGATGTTACTGCCCTCAAGCCCTCTGATATCAAGCGGTCGTCCACAATTTTCGAGCTTGGTTTAGACTCTGTTTCTGTGGTAGGACTGGCCCGTCGCTTAAAAAGGGCTGGTTTTGTGGCGGCGTCCGTCTCAATTATTATGCAGTGTAAGCCTCCTATTACCTTTATTTAATATCTGCTAACGCTGCACACAGACCCGGTCTTGGCCCGGCTAGCTTTGGAACTAAGCAAAGGAGACGCCAGCAGTTCACAAAATTTCTCTATTGCTGGGTTTGTTAAACAGAACCTGTCAGCATTCGCCAACAAGAGCGCATTTGAGGTTTACGAACAACTTGCCCTAGACCCCGGCGATGTCGAGTCAATTGCGCCATGCACGGCGCTTCAAGAAGGGATGATCGCAAAATTCCTTAATTCCGAAAAGCCACTTTATTATAATATTTTCCCAATGGTGATAAGTTCGCCCAATGACATTGATGGAATTCATAAAGCGTGGGTTCAGGTGATACGTTCAACGGGGATACTACGTACTTGCTTTTGCGAGACTTCAGATGGGTATGCTCAGGTGGTCCTTAGGAATCCTAAGATACAATGGGAAGAAATATCAACACCCGATAACACCGTTCAAATCACTATCCTAGATAAATTGGCGGAGCACGCGGACTCCAATAAGGACTTGCATAAGGTGCCGCTCTATCTCCTCGTTATAGAAACACCGAAGAGGACAATACTTGTTCTCAATATCTTCCATGGACTTTACGACGGGAGCAGCTTGCCATTGATCCTTGAGGATGTCCAGATGGCTTACCATGGCCGATACGAACCAAGACCTCATCAGTTCGCCGATATTGTTGGGCATCTGCTTTCCGTCGATACCGCAAAAGCGCGTATATTCTGGGAGAAGACACTCGCTAGAGCCACTCCTTGCAGCTTTCCCGAAGCCCCTGGGGTGCGCGATGATGGTGACCACGCGGTGCAGCTCGTTTCTAAAATTAGTATCACAAGTGTCGAAGCTATCTGCAAGAAGATCGGATGCACTCCTCAAGCTGTATATCAGGCTGCGTGGGCAAGTGTGCTGTCAGGATATATAGGATTAAGACCGGTCTTTGGAGTTGTTGTTTCCGGGCGCTCTATCCCACTAGAATACATTGAACAAACTATCGGGCCACTTTTCAACACCATTCCATCCACACTAGATCTCGAAAATGCGCGATCATGGGAAGAACTGGTTAAGGAAGCACACTGCTTGTATTCAGAATCCATTCCGTATCATCATACGCCTCTGCGCCTTGTCAATAAGTGGATGCGAGTAACGGCAGAGAGACCACTATTTGATACCTTGTTCGTATACCAAAGGGGCAAGGCCAGGAATTCCAATCTAGTTCCCCTCTGGGAAGTTGCGGATACTATCGCTTCCGCAGATGTATGTATCCCAATTTCTCACCTAGTGTGTCGCCGTCTCTAATTATTCTACCAGTATCCACTCGCGCTAGAAGTTGAACAAGGCCACTCCAATGGGGCGAAATTCTCAATAGTTTCCAGAGGATCACTTATGACAAGAGAGATGTCCGCGGCGCTATTAGAACGCCTTGATGGACAACTGCGGTGCATTGTAGACAACCCGTCTTGCAAACCATCTATCATACCCACTCTAGAAAAAGAGCCCACCCCCAATGTGACCAATCTCGACAACTCGCCTAGTCGAAATCATGTCGCCTGGGGAGCAGAAGCAAATATCCTACGTGAAACGATAGCGGCTCTTGCCGAAGTTAGCGAATCCGATATCACTATGGACTCTTCTATATTCGAACTAGGATTGGACAGTATTGAAGCTATCAAGTTATCCTCACGGCTTCGCCGGCATGGAATGAAAATCTCAGTAAGCAGCATAATGCGAAATCCAACCATCCGGAAGTTAGTGCTGTTCCTCCGCAGATCTTCAACCCAGCCAAAGGGATTGGCCGGAGAAGGGTTACTTCCCAAGTTCGCGGAGCGCATACAAAAGGGTTGGAAGTCTCAGAAGCGCGACGAGATTGAGGGAATTTACCCAACCACGCCTCTTCAAGAAGCCGTGATAGCCGAAACCCTAGCCTCAGAATACCAATTGTACTTCAACCACGATGTCTTGAGGTTAGAGGACTGGGTCGATACTGGTAATCTCCGACGAGCCTGGGCTGCAGTAGTCGAACGGTCTGAAATTCTAAGGACAAGCTTCTTCAACACATCTGAGCTATTCCCCGAATCCCCGTGCGCCTTTGGCCAACTAGTCCACAAACGGCCAAAACTCCACTGGGGCGAAGTAACCCTGGCTAGCGACGACGATCTCCACGCTACCTTTAAGAAAGTTATGCAGGAAGCTACGGAAGAGGTCGACATGCTGCAAGAGCCCCCTCTTAGAGCTACGATCGTGCACAGCGCCAAGGCTACGCATTTTATACTTTCTATCTCCCATGCGCTTTATGACGGGTGGTCCATTAGGCTGCTACACGAGGACGTACGGAACGCATACCATAACTCATTCACTCAGAGACCACCTTGTCGTCTGCTATTAGAAAATGTGTACGGTGAAGACCAAAAACTCGCCGAAAGATTCTGGAAACAGGTTCTTGCAGGCACCTCTCCCTCAAGCCTCCGAGCCTCACCAATCGAAACGGAAAGGACAATGACTTACAGGCGAGAAAAAAAATCATCTGCGCCATTTTCAGCCGTTCAATCATTCTGTAAGCATATCGGAGTCACTGTTCAATCACTCGGGCAAATGTGCTGGGCGCTTCTCTTGGCCAATTACTTAGGTGAACCAGATGTTATGTTCGGGACTGTTCTTTCGGGAAGAGACTTTGACTCGGCGGATGAGATTATGTTTCCGGCAATGAATACAGTTCCTATCCGGGCGATTATCCATGGAACATACAGGGAGATGTTACAATATATGCAGGACAACTCCGCGAACGTTATTAAGTACCAGCATACCCCTCTTAGGAAAATCCAAAAACTTGTCAATAGTAATGGACAGCGCCTTTTTGATACTTTGTTCATATACCAGCGCAGTAACAAGGAGTCGGTAGACAAGCAAAAGGTTTTGTGGCGTTCAGTTGGTGGCACATCCGATGTTGAGGTAACAACCTGCTGAAATACTATTATTAGTTAGGCTTGACTGACTATACAAGTATAATGTTTGTATTGAGATGGAACGGGACGGTGATAGTTTGATATGGAGGACAGCTTGCAAATCGACGATGTTTCGCTTGCAAGACACGCAGTCGCTCCTTCAGACGTTGGACTCGCTACTGATCGATATTGTAACCCACACTGACCAACCTTCCATCACATACTATGAAATTGGATATGCATTTGGAAATCTTCCAATTTCTAGGGCAGACCGCTCGGGTCAGATAAAACTCCCCAATGGGGTTCGAATAGATCTAGGGGGGGTCGAATCAGCCGTCAAAAAATCAATACAGGGCATCAGTGATTGTGGTGCAGTTGTCCTAGAAGTGGAAGGGAGGGGCTTACTTATCCTTTTCGTTACTACCACCAGCCGAGGCGAAGTATCAACACCCTCTCTAATTAAATCTGCCCGGCAAAAATTACCCTATTGGTCACTTCCATCGTTCATCATCCCCATCGCAACTATTCCGTACACAAACGATCAGGTAGACCGATCGGAATTAACTGCCTTGTTCCATGCGCTGCCATCGGAAGAAAAACAAGAATACTCCGTTGAGAAAATTGGTGAGTGGACTCCTTTGGAAAAAACATTCCGCAAAGTTCTTGCGAAGGTCTCAAACACGCCCGAAAGCGAAATTCGACGAACACAAACGATTTTCCATCTGGGCCTCGACTCCATAAGTGCCATTTCTCTCTCGTCGGAGTTAAGGAAGAACTTGATTTTCCTGAGTGTTACGGAGATCCTCAGCGCAGCAACAGTCGAGCGCATGGCTGCGTCCGCTCGTGCCATAAGTAGCCAAACACCGCCGAATCCCTTGGATGGCAGGAGTGTTATCTCTAAGGCTTGTGAGAATATCGAATACATGAAAATTCCAGAGAGTGTCAGTAACTACGACGTTGAGTTCACGATGCCAGCTACTCCTGGTCAACATTACATGATCTCGTGCTGGATAAACTCGGGTTATAAACTTTTTATGCCTACTTTCTCTTTCAAGTGCAAGAGAGTGGAACCCTCTCGCATTCTAGCTGGATGGGAAGCGCTCGTTCGACAGGAGCCAATTCTCCGTACTACTTTTGCCGCTACAAACAATACAGATGTCCCGCTTGCTCAATTAGTTCTCCGTAATCCGCCAACCCAATACAAACAATACCAATCTTCGTCATCCGATAACGATGCCCTTATTCGATTCCTTCTTTCACAGGAACAGGTTAAGGAATTTAATATGGCTCTTCCACCAGTGTTTCTATGCACCTTTAATACGTCCACAGAGACAATCATCTTCATGACCATTCATCACGCCCTGTATGACGGTGTTAGTCTTTCACGCTTGATTGCTAAATTCCAAGGATTCCTTGATAAACCCGTTGGTCGGCTTCTTACCCCTGATCCGGAAGGCCCCAATTTCATGGATACAGTTGCTTTTATACAGTCTCGAGATCTTTGTCACCAACGCGCGTTTTGGACCAGATACCTGAATGAATCATCTTCAACTTGCGCTCCTGAAAAAACCTATTCCACCGGCCCACCAGAGAAACGAGTTGCACTTTTCCAGCCCAGAGCGCTTACAAACGTCACAAAATTGGAGAGAGAATGCCGTCAACGTGGAATATCTGTCCAAGCGGTTTTCCTGGCAGCCTGCGCAAAAGTTTTCGCACAACAACAATGTGCTAAACATGGGCCCTTGGCAATAAGCAGGGATGTTATATTCGGTATTTATCTTTCGAATAGACATCTACCCGTAGTTGATATAGAGTCTTTGATCGCACCCACTCTCAATATAGTTCCTATACGAGTCAGCGCTCCGGGAAATAAATCAACTATAGAAGTAGCTCGCCAAGCCCAAGACGACTTGGCGGCTATTGGGGACCCAGAAAACTCAGTTGTCTCATTATGGAAAATCAGAGAATGGACCGGTGTACAGGTCGATTGCTTCTTCAACTTCTTGAAGCTTCCCCGCAGCCCAACGTGGAGTTCTAATGATGGGGCTATAAATGGGACAGACAAAATTATTTTGGAAGAGTTTACCCCCGACAATGTCGAGCTTGCTGCCAGGCCTGGAGTCCACTTTGAAAGAAACGCGTCTATGAAGGACATTAGGGTAGGCACCGCCTAGCCTTCAAGCTTTGGACAATTTATAATTGCTAATTAATGATTCCAGACAAACGTTGACATCGAGGTCGCTGTTCGTGGTGATCAAGTTGATGTGGGGGTATTTTCTACAACTAGGTATCTTAAGGAGGAGGATGCACAAAAGACAATTCACTGGATGTGCGATATAGTGGAGGGAGACTGGGGGTCTGAATAAGGATTATTGTGCTTTTGTTTACTTTGTTTATTACTTCTCACACCATGCCGGTAAGGCTACCGTGACCTAGAGGGCACAAATATAACCACATTTTTGTTTCTCGTTTTATAATATCATACGGTACCATAATAGCGGCAAAACCAACGCGATACCCATAACCATATATAGGGCTGTTCGTGCTAGTGTTCAAGATTTACTAGGAATACCAGCTATCGTAGACCTTTGCACCACCAATACCCAAGCTGTGATTGCAGTGGCATTGCACAGTGATACAGGTATCATTCCATGCACTTGCTGCAGCCCAAATAACCCACAACGATAATGCCCGCCCAAGGCTAAATTTGCGCACGGCGTTTCGAACCATTTCAGAGGCCATTCCCCACTTCCTCCGTCGTCTCCTCATCTTCTCCGCCAGACTCAAAGTGCAGAGAAAAAAAAAGAAAAGATGAACCGTACCAATTGAAGGGCTATTCCCACCCCACGTTCCGAGTGATCGGGGCCCGAACCGCTGCTACCGGCTTTTTTGTTTTTTTTCCCCTTCTTTTTCAAAATCCCAAGGATACGGGCCCAACTCAAGGAAGTTGCCGTTCCGCCAATCAAAGTCGGTGCAGAGTGGTTGGCCTGCTACGAGAGGTTGAGCATGCGGGACAATTGAGCACTGGGATTAGGCACGCGGCCCGGTGGCGCAGAAGCTGTTTTTGATCAAATAGTAAGAACCTCTTTTCCGGGACTCTGCAAGCTCTGGCCGTGTTTCATAGGCTCTCGTGGCACCCGATTTCTGTTGGATACTCCCTGCGTGAAAGCTAGGCCGAGACATTGAATGAACGGGCAGAAAGTCCGCTATTGTACATACTTGTACTAGTCCTGTACCGTACTCGAGTACAATGCAAGTACAGACCTGTACTAATCCCCTTTCACCCCGGTCCAGCCTCCTCCGACTAAAACCTAATTTCCATGATCAAATATACGGAAGGAGGAAAGGGGGCGGAGGATTAAAAAAAAATAAGGAGCTCACCCAAGTGGGCAAGTGCTTTACCGGTAGCAGGCGAACGGAAACGGTAACAGTAGTCCTTTTTCTCACCTCTTTCTTTCTTTACTTTTTTTCCCTCCTCGATCTATCTTCTTTTTCCACTACTTGAGCACCGCGCGGACGGGAGGCCGCAATATTCGCACTACAACACACGGCTATCATGAACCATTTGGGATTTTTTCTTGGGGGGGGGGGGGAGCGCGTCGTAGATCCAACGAAGGGGATGTTATTATTATTATTATTTTAAGTCTCGCCGGTTTGCGGACCACATTCGAAAATGACATCCAGCTGCGGGGGCCCGAATTTTTGGATTTTGGGTGCACAGTAGGGCATGCACTCGGGTACCGTACCCATCCACCAGTATCAAGGGATCTCTCGTTCACTAGGTTGCGGTCTTTTCTAGCGTCGCGAGGTTCTGGCATTGTGAGTTCCCGCACAGGGGGTAGACACAGTAAATGAACCCGACCAATATTTGCCAATCCTCGCGATTCGAGAATCTCGCGAAACCGGAATAGATTGCGCTTATGTTATTTCATTACTATCACTAGCCTACCCCGTGTGCCCGGGTACCCGTAGGTTCACGTGGAGGAGCGGCGGTAGACAGCAGAAAACAATAACACATCCCAAGACCCAAAGACAGGCACTTGCGCTCGAGTACCTGTGATAATGGGTGCTCGAAGCAGCTCGCGGAACGCCATAAGTCCAAGTAAGCAAAAATAGAAAGTCAAGGGGGTCACAAAAAAATAGTAGGATGTCCGGTAACATGTCTGTGCTTGTGACCGCACGGACAATTCACCATTGTGCAAGTCAAAACCCTGGTCGAAAAAAGACCTGACCCTATTTCTAAAACGAGAGGTTGGAGGGCTAAGAATCGCAGGTGGGAGCAAAGTCTCAGTTTGGCACCATAAGTGAGTCAAGTAGAGAGCACAAGTCCCCCCTTCCGCCCTTTCCCCACCTGTCTGTGAGCTGCTGGGGTTTGTTGGGCTCACTGGAGATCACTCGGAGAACAGCATGATGACCGGCCACGCGATCCGTGCCCGGGCTCGGGATTTCGCATCCTATTGGTGGAATGACCTGACGCGTTGGGGGGGAGAACAATGAACGGCATTGCCAATCGGTGGTAGTCCAGGCTCCTTTCCGCTTAGGTCAAAAAAGAAAGACGGCAGCCCCAATAATCGAGGTTAAAACTTTTGGTTTTAATATTCTTATTTAAGCACCATACAAAATAGTAAACACTAATAGACCAGCTACCTTGTACGATCCCAATAAGAGCATCAGAGAAACCTTGTGGGCTCCCGGAACTTTTCTTATATTCTTTTTCCCCCTAGCCGAATTAACATGATCGCTTGAATATGACATGGAATGCACTTTTCGTAATACAACGATCGCCTAGAGTTTTATTTGCATGAGGTAGTGTGCATTATTGCGGGAGGGCTTGGTTCCGACCTGCGACACGAGTCACCGAGTGAGCAATCGTGACCAATATCTTGGATTGTTGGATTGTATTGAAGTCTTACTGTAGGAAGATACCCTTGCGCTATGTTTAATTTGTTTTGCGGCCGATGCAAATATACCTAAAGAGAAAGGATATGTTAGTCTTAGTCTATAGGAGCGTACTTCCTACGAACATGATATAGCTGGTCCGGGAAGGCTTACAATCCAACGTATGGCTTCAAACTGAGATTATCTAGTTCTTCAGTGGATCTCTGCATCAAGACGTTGAATTGATTGTCTGTCATATGGAGTCTCTCAGTAAAAGGAATGCGCGTATGGCCACTCATAGCCGATTTGTACGAAGCGTTAAACTTCTCGCCGATTTCACGCTCCTTGGGGTCTGACGGTTGGAGATAGATTTGTTAGCAGGCACAAGTCATGGATGTCTGAGGGGTCTGTGAGCTCGCTGTAAGAAAGGCATGTTATGGTGCTTCGCACTCAAATCTGAGCTTATGACAGTGGTAGAGAACACTACGCGCCTGCCCGCAGCTTCAGAGAGAGGTTAGGGCAGCCTAGGCCTAGGTCCCTTCAAACTCCTGATCACTGGCTCAAGCATACTGGATTGTTTGAGGAATAGGTTATAACTGAGCCTCGGGACAGGTGGATGACTAGGTTGGGCCTGGGCTGATGACCGGCACCGAAAACTGACTGACTGCCTCAAACCATTGAAGCTCAACTGGCTCAGGGCTAGCCAGTCTTTACTAGCTCGCTCACAAGACTCCTGGCGCTTCTAAAAGACCTGTAGTAATGGAAGGGGGATGGGGAAACTAACCTATCGACCACCCATTTAATGGCAACGGGATCATTCTGCCTGCCACATCTACCATCCCAGCCCCTCGCATGAAGGACTCGAGCGCTAATGGTGCACGAAGGTCTTTTGTGTTCTCCACCGACGATAGGAATTTTGTACTCATTTCTCGAAGGGCGTGCTGATCCGTCATAGTTCCGTTATCTGACTGGACGTTGTGATAGATCTCTACCATCTGTAGCCATCCTCCTGGCTTTAGTGCTCTAAAGAACACACTTATGGTCAGCCCATGCTCTATGCTTAAACTTCTCAGTGTAGAGATTGGCATCTCTGGATGATGCTGGTGCAAGATCGAGTAAAGGAGAAAAACGTGCAGATTCCGTGTGGGGGTTTGCTTCGAGGGTGTGAGGGGAAGGTGGTTTCCTGACAGCTGGGTGAATTGGAGCCGCTGGCCAGGCCGTGAATTTTCTCGGGCGACACAGGACGAACTCGAGTTCGGCACATCTTGCCAGCAGAAATGCCCCCCCCGTGATTACAAATTCAAGGTGGGCAAAGCAAAGGAACAGAAACATATGCTTACCGGGCGCAATCCCTCACGTAGGATTGCCATCTTCCATTATTGATGCCAGTAGCCACGTTTCGAGAGTGGATGAAGTCAAATTCGTTTGAGTGGAAGGTAAATGGCTCGTTAAGATCATCAACCTACAGTTTAGAAAAGGCAGTGCCACCACGTCACTCTTAAGCTTATATTGACCAGTGGCAAATTTGGTAATGAATTCAGAACATGAGCTTCTTACCTGAAGAATAAGATTTGGTGGCGGGTCATCAGGCATCATTTGGGGTGCTATGTCAACTCCGATGACCTAGCGATTGTCAGAGGGGCTGCTCCATTGGGGCTCAGGGAAATTTGGAGGAGGGAGCAGACTTCACACTGTGGGTAGCTCACGGCTACTTCAGTTGCCCAACTAGCAGATCCAGACCCGCAATCCAGAATTTTTCTAGGATTATACACTGGCGGGAATATCAATCTTCCGTCAAAGACTAACTTGAAAATTTGATGTTGAGTATCTTGTCTATCTCGTTCATACTGAGCGGGGTTTTAGCTTCGATTCTCAAGACCAATTCTCGAAGGAGAGGAAGACCACCTCATCAACTGGCCCGTACGATGTTCCATGTTCAACGGCCCATTGTTGGTATGTCCGCCCTTGTATCTGAATAGTCGCTTCAAACGAGGTATCAAGCGATATAGTATCGGACTCAAGATTGCTAAGAGGCGAGATATCAGAACTACTGCAAGCCTCCCGAGAACTAAAGCAAGGAAGGGTGCCACATTCGAACAAGGAAAAAGAGGGGTTCCATTACCTCGACATTGTTGTTCTTTGCTATTCTGAATTGTTTTCCTTTCGAGGGGGCAAGCCGGGGGAATTTGAATAATAAATTTGAAATGGGCAGCGAACACTGAACTCCCTGGGGCTGGTGTTGGTGACTGCGACGTGGGATACGGGAAAAAAAGTACGACACGAGTTAAAAGAGCACACGAATATAGCAGAACACGGGGCGATTGGAATAATAAAAAAGGTCAGGGCTCTGGGGATAGTATTGGTGCACCTCCCGTCCGTCACTGCGACTTCGAAAGTCTTGTAGCTCGTGCTGCACTTCTGTGACCCGACAGTTTAGTTCAGACATGGATAAATGTCTGGGCTGAGCTGCCGCGATAACCCCATTTTCTATGCCCTCACCTTTCCCTTAGCTTTTCTTAGTATGCATTGAGTTAATGGTGTGTGCTCCCGCACCGTGTGGTATTACCCACCATCATAGATACGGTCCCAAACCGTGGAATTGGGATTTATTCCTACAAGGAGAGGTGAGATTTGAGATGGTGGTGGACTGGCACACAGTTTCAAGAGTTTTTCTTTGGACTATCATTCCCCAAGGGGAAGTGGAAGAAAGCGTACGGTACTGTGCCATCCCCAGGGTTTGGTACTTAACCCGTTCCTGTTAGCCTTACTTACTGTTCGCCTTACTCTTGAAGAACTACGGAAACAAGAAGTGTCTGTGCGCTGGGAATGGGTGAACCCAAATGGCAGAAACACCCTTGATGGTAAGTTAACTAACCTAATCCCAACTAAAAGTAGCAAAGGTTACAAGTTTCCCAAGATCCCAAAAGAAGGGATACACACGGAATATCGGTGTGGTAATAAAAACCTATGCACATCCAAGCTAACGGATGGCCCCTAGCGTCCCGTGAAAGAGAGATGGGTTGCGGGTAGGTGGAGGAGAATTAACCCAGAGTCATCCAAATTTCTGAAACAAAAATTTCCGGTGTTCCCTCGAAACTAAATGGTGGGAAACCAGCCCACCCCTTGAACCTAAACCGAGGAGCTGGTTGGAAGGGTCGGTGTGGGCGCCTCGATCCAAGACCAAAGCCTCGGGATGCGGGCCCACCCCTTCACGCGTAAAGAAAAACAATAAGGGCAGGGAGGTACGGAAAAGTTCATTGAAATTACATGTTGCACGGGCATTGCCGCAATTGTTGCGCGATCTTCCCCTCTCCAACTCAGAAAAGTCTTACTTTCACTTCGGGGCCCATTCCCGGCGGTTCGGTAAAGCGCTCCAGAGGGTGTTTTGGTTAGATCACTATTGTTTAGTTCTTGAAAAGATACTTATCTTTAATATTTGGGGCTCCCGGCAGGCTGTATTCTGATAATTTTCCGGTTCAACTTGAATAGTACCGGTATGGTACTCAGAGTGCTACTTTATTAAAACTCCCCTACTGCACAGAAGCGCACACAGAAAAGCACTCGAGGACACGCGCATACATGAATGCACACCGACCCGGCGCTCGACTTGCTTCATGGCACCGGGAAAAAGCGATGGGGGGGTTTGGAGAGGGGTGATTAGAGAAACTAAATTTCAATACTAAAATAACGTGGCTACACAGAGATGCACACCTTCTTGATTGAGTTCTTGAAAATGACATAACACTTCTAAAAATTTCCCTATAGAGCGCATGTCAAATGTTTTATTCACCGCGGGAAGTACTCCGGATCGGAGAATGCCTGCGATTGATTATGACGGAAAAATATGAAGGGTTGTATTTCTGCTCAGCTCGGGTGGCCATAGAATGGTGGCTTATTGGGCACTAAAGATTGCGAGCTGGAGAAGGAAAAAATGGAAGAAAAAAACCCCATGTATGACAAATTGCCTCTCCAGAGACTCGTAGGAGAAACCAGGTAATCCGGATTATGAATATATTTTTCTCCCGCCCATAGCCTTGGCCATCCGTGAGCCTGTCTGACGCAAGGTTTATTTGGGGAGTTCAGCTCATTGGAAGCACTGGGGAAAACAGGAACAAGAAATTTTATCGCATGTCTGCTGGCATTCCTCCTTGTGATACAGAGAGAGGTATGTAAGTGAGGAAAGACAATTTGGCCCCACTTTATTCCTCGTAATCAACCCCACTCACCCCTGCGTTAAGGGCTTCGAAGGATATCGCCAGGCGAGCGCTGCAGATTTTCGGGAGATTAAGATTGACTCTCAACCCCCCTCTTTTCCTGCGGGCCCTCTCTCCTTGGTGCCCTTGGATCCGTGACCTTACGAATAGAAATAGGAGTTCCCCGCACCCCTCTAGACCCATAATGGCTCTTCTTGCCGGCCACTTGCATGAAGCCATGTAACTTTTCCAAGGAAAAAACGCCAGTCTTCCTGTGGGTAAGATCTCGCAAGTCTGATGAGACCTTGAAATGCTCCAGTCAATGCCAACGGAGTAACCGGTCTGCCTGATCCCGCTCTCTCATGACCCCCACAGCTGCATAGAGTCCAGTGTCTTCAAGTGCAGAGTGACGGCGACAACAAGCAGCATGGCTCAGGTGTTGATCCCGTTCGCCCATGCTACTTCATAGATTACTCTTCTCAGTGCGCAGTGCGCACTGCAGTGGAATCCCTGAGTACTAACTCAACCCCCCCTCTACGTCAATCTGCTCTCTGACTTCCTCACCATTAAAAGCAGCCAATCATTAACATCCTGAGGATGCACTCTCGACGGAGTATCGATTCTAGCATGTATGACAATTTTATATAATTTTCCGCATAACCCGCAGATATGTCGAGGTTTAGACACTAGAAGGTCTGGTAACTCTTAAACGGATCTCCTCTTAGGTGTGCATCGATGGCTTGCGAGACTACCATTTCTAGAGTGTGAACCCACCCCCCCCCCCACAGGATCCCGTACAAGCTAGCACCGTTATTCGTGCGACGAAGCCTTTCCTCCAATTGGTGCTTCTAAGATTGCGAGGGGCAGGACGTCAGAATAAAGACTTTGTTCCAGTTCTCCCTTTGGCGGCCGGGGGAGCGGCCCGGGTGCGTGCTCGCTGCCAGGATTGATGTCAATTCCTACTTGGGTGCTTTTTTCCCACCGGTAGCCGTGTTAGTTATGTACTCGAGTAGCCTTGCATTGTCTACCGGGCTCCCCTGGAAATTTAACTTCCGCCCAAACGGCAGATGTCTGTGCTCACATACCAATATTGCTTGTACTAGTACATGCCATTGCGAAAATCCGAGACCAGGCGGATACCGTTCGCTGCAGATGGTTTGCCTTTGGGATTTTGAGACTTTGAGTAGGTTGCCACCAGCGGATGTCAAATAGTAGAGTATTTCACCCCCCCTTAGCACTAGAAGCCCTACACCGGTATAAGGTTTACCCTAGGTCCTGATACGTTAATTTTTTCATGATTCTTCTAGCCGGACTAAGTTCGATATTAACTAGATAGTTGACTCGAAAAGAGAGGCCATCATGACTATTAAATAAGAGGCTCCTCTTTCTGTCCATACACGTTTTAGTCGGAACGAGAAATGCCAAGCTCACCATTAAAGATGTCTGGATTTTGTAGGAGATGGAATTCGCCTATCTCTGCGGGAGGTCAGGGGAAAAAAAGAAAAGGGCAGAAAGAAACGGTGGTGCTCTCACTATTGGACTACCGGTAAAGACACTGTGCTGACTAATAAACCGAGTGAGAGCACCGCACTAGTTTAGGTCAATAATAGCAGTTTATTATTTGGTTATGACACGCAATACGGATAAGATAATTTCGGGCCTGCATCAAATGTCAAGAACCTAGCTGGCAAATGATAGTCCCCCAAGGATATACATAATTGTAGATAATTAAGTAAGCAGGGGTTAGCCACTCGGATGCCGACTGGCTGCAATCTTTGTGTGAGCAGAGAGCCGATTTCCAAATCAACCGGACCTTACCAACAACGAGAAACAGCAATAATAATGAATTTAATAAAAGACCGAGGTATTCATGTTATGTGTGTGGAGCGCAAGCGCGCAGTAGCTTAGAATTTCCCGGTATTTTCCAAAACACAATATGATTTCTCCATTGCCCCGTTACTAGCCCTTCCCCAATGCTCCAGTATGACGACCTTTCTAATACTAGCAACTAATGAGATCTAACACGTCCTAAGAGTCAGCCTTATACTGTGTCAGGGAAACGGTTATCCTTCCCAGAAACTCTTGTCTTCAAACCCGGAGGTTACAGGGCAAACCAAGATGGTGGATTTTACCAGATTTCACGGTATGGAGTTTGATGATTCAAGCAAATGGATGGATGGTTGAATAGAGCTATTGGCATTGTTCCTTTGTGAAATTACTGGTACTTAGCAAGTTGTCTACTTTGTTGCTTTGTGTTATTAGCTTTAGTTATGTTGTATATTTTAGCAAAGTGTCACTATATTATTAGTTGCACGGGTCACGAGCGGGAGGTGCCAGTAATATCAAATATTCCCAGCAGATTATCAGCAGAAATCGCCCCGCCAGTTTAGGGTAGGTTTAGTTTAACAGGTTAACAGAATTGCGGATTCCAGTAGCGAGATCCAAAATATCCTAAAGCCAGTCTCATACTGTGTCAGGAAAAGGCTAATCCTCCTCAGGATCTTTTGTCTCTGAACCTGAAGATTACAGAACTGATGAGAAAAGTGGATTTCACAAGATTTTACGGTAGTCTAGCTTCTTGAAATGAGTGTCATGTATCCGACCGCCTTCCCGGTTTTAATCCCTTTATATGATACAATCCAGTAACACGGGACACGAACATTGACCGCTTCTCCATACCCTAGGGCTATTCGAACCTGTTCTTTCAATCCGGGTGGGTGGATTTTAATTACTTGTTTCGAGGTCCTTATCCTAGTTCTCATAGCGGTTGCCCTGGGAGGTGTTTGTCCGGAATGTTCTTCATGGGGAGTCACTCGACACCCCGGCCAACATTGAATAGCAGTGGGGGTAAGCAGGAAGGACTCGATACGGCGGGAAAGTCTTAAACCGACGGAACAAGTCAGGTTGTTTATCGCGATATTTTCTTCTGAATTTCGCTCCCAGTGTTGTTAGATACAACCCTATTGTCCACTATGGTAACGTGCCAAAGTTCCCAATTGACACGTAAAAGCGTGTGACGTCTCTGAAGTAAACAGGGGCACGATCGGTGGCCTCTCACTAATTGTACTATCCCACTACTTCAGAAGTCTCAGTCGACATAGTCGACGGCTGGCGGGAGTCATTGGACAATAGGGGGATCAGGAGTAAGGCAACCTTTACATTTCTTTATGCACAGGCTTTTTATTTATTTATTTGTTTTTTGGGCCTTGGTCACAGCGGTGACCCGGATGATCCCGAAGTGTCAGCTCTCGGATCACATTATCTCATCCGCGCTCAGGACATGCGGAGTTAGCCAGGCTGGTCCCCTGAGCTCGGGTAGTAGAGTTTCCATTTCCACTAACCCACCTATTAGCACTATAAATTTATTATTTTACTTTCAAAAATACATTGGCTGGTCGACGAACGATAGTCTCTCGGAGGGGATTCTTTGGGCAATGGAAAACCGGGAGTGGCTCTGGGCACACGGCGGGTTTCGTCCTTGCCTCATGAATTATGTCTGTTGTCCCGGTCAATAGCTCGAGTTTCGGGCCTGTATCTGACACCCCCAGGCGATGAACTAGAGTCCTACCTGGAATCTGTGTAAGATCGCGGGGAGCCTTTACTCGAGTACTTGAAGTCTTGGACTTTAGCTGCGCAACGTGTCTGGACGCTGCCCACCCCCCCCCCCCCTCCCCCATCGACCTATAATATGTTTTGCCCCCCCAACTTCCCTGAACCCTGCTTGACCGCGCGGATTCATATTTGGAGTGCCCTAGCTTGCATGGGCATCCTGGTAGCGACATATATATATGAGGACCTGAATATGGATCTTGGATCACTTAGCGGTGTACAGGTAGCTACTCGTGAACAGTAGATTTATCTAACCAGTCGCTTTGTATGACACGGAATGCCGATCGGGGCCAGGAAAATATTTGCAGTTTTAAAGGCCTCTAATGCAGGTGAAGCTTCAACAGATATACCGGGGCCAGGCACGGGATTCCCAGTTGGCAGTCAATAGGCGGTTGCTTTGATCTCGAGTGACCCTGGATGAGGAACTCGGATTGACGATCCGCCAGTATAATTCGCAGTGTTGGTGGTGCCAATTGAGTTCTAGCGATATCAACTGCAAAGCCGCAGAATCCATTAAAGGCTCCGTGGGGGTTAACCTGCGACCTTAACTCCTGGGATCGAGGGTGCAATTCTGTGTGACGTGGAAAAATCTAGCGGGTTTATAGTCGCTAAGCTAAAACGACGGATCCAAAAAATTTTGATTATGCGAGTCTGACAGCACCGTACGGTGCACGGGCCTCGCTTTTTAAAGCTTGGGCAAGATTGTTTCGTTTTACTTTTCCTTCAAGCCTACTCTGAGTGGTTTTTCTCCCGGTGAAGTACAACCGCAACGAGCAGTTTCGCATGCTAACGGGAAGTGGGTTTAGCCAAGTAACTCAGCGAGAAACAGTGGGGTTGACACTTTCCTGGCTGCTGGTGGTTATTCAATTAGGACTTCTGCCCGTGACCAAGGCGTACTATTGAGAGTTTTACTGAACGAATCGAGATGGATCATTGGAGGGAAGTATCCCCCCACCAGCCATTTCTCTGGCATATTTACGTCGTTCAGTATGTTTGATTCGGTTGTGGTCGTTATCTCGCGGAGCTTCTAGTTGTCCTGAGAACACGGGCGAGTGATAGATTGTGATTTTACACATGGTGGTAATTAAATTCTTTTTGCCCGATGTGCCTGTTGGAACATGTAACTCGATCAATAAAAAATATTTGGTAGTCTTCTTTTTGAGGGAAAACCCGCTCAAGGGGTTTTACGGGGGAAAGGCTCAATGCTCAAATTCAGGGTATGTCAGATACCGTTCGATTGAAATGCTACCCCAACCAGGCGTTCCGGGGACCAGTAATCATGCCTTAGGAGATCCTGAGGCCTACCTGATATATAAACACTAGTGAAAATGCAAAGAGGTGGGCCTGGGAGTGGGGAATTACGAGTTTATTCTTAGCTAAAATCGGGAAAACGAGACCAATACGAGAAAGCCCCAATAGCCAAAAGCGCTGCACCCATTACCAAACAATCGGGAGGGAATTTGGTCATATCATCTCCCTAATTGGTAGCTATATGAATCTAAGAAGGGGGAGAAGGGGCCCTGGGCTATTATTCGAGAGAGATACTGCAGCAGAGAAGCACTAGTTGCGAAAAAGTCATAATTGCCACCACCATTAATTGTGTGGAGAAACCGGAACGAACGTATAGAAAAAGAAAATATCACGTGAGCGGAATAACGAAAAGAAAAGAGAATTTCCTCCTTTTTTTGCTACTAGTAGAGTGGATACCCAATGGGAGCTAGCGGCGAGAGGTGGGGAGCTATATATTTAGTTGCCCGATTGGAGGCAGGATCTATGAGCTGCTACGGATGGCCCTGGGCCGAGAGCACTGGATACAAGAAAATTGGTTCTCTAGGGGGGTCTTTGTCGGTTCTCGGGGCCAGAGCAAGACCGGGCATTTACGGGACCATCGTAGAGGTGTTACCTCGAACGGGGAAATCTTAGCGCCAGCCTAAAAAGACTGCTCATGCCCCGGAGCAGTAAACCTGTGGATTCCCAGAATTTTAGGTAGGCCGGTTAACTGTGTTTCGGATTACGAAAGCTGAATCTGCTGTATCATATTTGGACATTTGAGAGGGCGAGTGACATAAGGTGACCGCGTTAGGGAGCAAGGGAGTACGGGCGAGATGACCACCCGAGTGCCTCTAGTTTTCCACCAGAATGGCGCATTATCGTCTACGCATTCCTAATTGGGACTCATCTCAGTGATCGCAGCAGCAGACACTTTTAGTAACCGTATTAGACGTTATGAGGCAGAACGGTGGTGGTTTGGCGAGAAGTACTTTTTCCTGGGTGGGGGGGATTAGCTTATACAAAGAACAGCTTTAATTGATTAGGGCATGTATATATAGAGAGGAAAATGTCCTATTTTTCTATGTAGCCACGGCCAAACGGAGATCCCCCCCCCTCTGAAATCTCCAAGCATAGAATTTTGTAAATGCGTGATACGCGAATAAGCAAAGACCGGAATAAGCGTGGGAGGAGGGAGAAAGAAAGAATTAATGAGAGTACGAGGTTTCTTTCTTTTTTCGCTCTTGTGCCTTCCCGAATTGCTTTGCATAAAGACTTTGTGCAGGAGCAGGGTCTTTGTGGTTACTCGAGTACTCTCAAGATGCATCCTCCCTGCATTTTGTAATTAACACCACCTCAGCGAATGGCTCAAGGGTGGTACCATGCAAGGTGCCGACATCCCAATCATTTATTGATATGTGACATAATAAGGGTGAGAAGAGTCGAGCGAACAAAAAATGACACAGCACCGTGTGGATGGATGGTGTGACTAACAGTGACAGTGGCACAAAGCGTGAGCGGCTACAATAGGTCTGGAGTTGGGTGGTGGTCGAGTGATTGTAAGTGATGCCTGACCAATCCCAACATCCTTCTTATCGTGCTCATTTCCAAAGACTAACCTAGCTTGGGCATACAACCACATGAGAGGATAAGTCGCGAGTCCTGGCGCCTGCTGATGTTGGGATTGGTCTAAGCCGTTCGGAATCTGCTGACCTGTGTTACAGCCCGAGCTAAGCTGGGACCAATGGGTTTTGGGGTATCGTAGAGCTAGCTATCCCCGGTGGTCTCTCTCCACCCCATTCCTTTACACGAAGACACGCTTTTTCGTAATCTAGGTCTAAACTGCTATGCGCCACCCTTCCAGGGTTTGGTAATCACTGAAGTAATGGGTGTAGTATCATGGTCTTGGCTCTGACTAAAAATCCCATTTCCCTGAACTTTTAACCCTTAAGTTAAGCTATAGTAAAACCCTGAGATCCAGCGAAGTGCTTTAAATTCGAATGGATTCTTCAGTGTCAGCAGGCTGTGAGCAGTTCGTATCCTAGTATTGTATGGAACACTAGGACAGCTGATTACTCGATGATCCCAAGCAGCCGGTCGGTCCTGTTTTTAGTGACCCGGACTGAGCTAGGGGGAAACGGGTTTCCGGGGCCGGACCGGCCCCAAGGTGTGTGGGTCCAAGCAACGACCCACAGTTCTTTTATTGTTGTTAGCACTTCCATCACGGGCGATAAAAAATGAAAACCCAACGAGTAGGTGTAGATATATATTCAGATTACCTGGGTACCTAACGCTTTTGGCGTGGGCCCCTTCAGGTATTAACTTAGAGGTCGCCTAGAGTCACCGGTCTGGAGCCACCAAGCTTTTCCTGCGGCAAACTTGACCAACGTGGCCGAGCTTCCCAGAACCCAGACCAGACTGCCCGGACTGTCCAGATTTGCCGACCGATAGACAGGCCGTACCTAGGCAGGTGGACCTGCCCAGGGTTAATATAGGGTTCGAATAATAAGTTTACCTAACGTACGATACAAGACAGCACCACCCAGTACGATAGCTTACATAACTTACCAGATGCAATTGGCCAGATCAATATGAAAAAGCACTCCATAGCTCTTAATGGAGATGGTTGAGGAGGAGAATAAAACTCAATTTATACTTTTTAAATGCATAGTTGGCCTCCGCAGTATTGCAGGTAAGAATTCCCAACATACCTGTCCTCAGTAGCTCCCTTCTCTATACAACCCTCATCATACGCTACACAATCCTCATTTTTGGGTCTTTTATCTGGATATCCTCTGGTGTCCCAGTCTATAGGTTGGCGGTTTAACATCCGCTTGTTTTTTTTATGGCTGAAGACATACATTCTCAGCCAGTGGTTTCCGAGAGTTTTGTTGTTAAGGCCGTGAACGTGAGCGACGGTAAGAATTTTGAGATCGGGGTTGGCTTCAAGCTGTTTGTAAGCCTCTTCGATTTTGGCCTGACGTTGGGCTTTTGAATTTCGCATTTTTCAAGTCTTTCTGGTTCTTTGGTTGTTTTACATTTTTCCTCTACTCTATATTATGTGTTCACCGCTGCGTCAGCCCCGGGACTCGTAATAGCTCCGTCAGCGATGTTAAGCCAAAATATTTAGTTTATAATACAGAGCCACCTGCTCTCATTTACCCACAATAACTATATTTGACTCCCTAACACTGAAAGGAAAGGACAACAGTAGGTTTCTGTTGTCCGCAGGTAATTGTGGTGGTCGGAGTATAAGAGATACTAGGATCCATGGAGTTTGGCAAAGGGGCGGTAAAATATCGTGTAGTGCAGTGCAAGGACCACTTAAATATGAGGGGCTGTAAAGAGTCTGAATATTATGGAGGTGCTATTGATCTTGTGTGGCAACTGGAGGACACAAAAACTCCGATAAGTACACTATGGGCAAAGCTCGCCGAGAAAGAGAGAGGGGGTGACAGGCTAGATAATCGATGGGTATGCTAGCTTCGGGCGGACCAGGGGATGTATATCTCTAAATGGATAGCAATTTTGGAAACACAACTAACATTCCAAGCACATCATCCAGCAACATCGTGATCCTCCTTAATCCCAAACAATCTAGCGCCATTCTGATCCTTAAAAACCTGCTCCCTATTCCCTATGCCTACCAGCGCAAAGGGCGGTGCAAGCTGAACTACCGGTAACTACCTTATGCTAAATGGCATAGGGTGTGGAAAAAAGGCCACCAGATATGAGTGTCCTATACCTGCCAGCGTTCGACGTGAAAACAAAAATCCACCGATGAGCGCTTAACCACTGCACACCTCATACATATGCCCTATAGCCGCATGTCTCCTAACCTCATTCCCTATAGGCAATCCAACAAGTTCCCGGGAGCTTCTTCCGGTATATGAACGGAGGTCACGTAAACTGGATGTGAACTACTCGTAGGACAGCAAAAGACATGATCCCCTGGGATCCAATTTTACAGTAAGAGATGCTACTTTCCTATACCCACCCCACAGGTGTAACCTACTGTTTGGAATCAATTGTTTATAATACAGTGAAGCAGGGCATCACTAGGAAGGGAAGTTGGTGGCTGTTGTTTTCACGGAAAATTTATCACTGCCTCGTGCATCACCCTCTGTTAACTAGAACTTTCCTGCTGATTCGGCGGTCTGGATAGCGGACTATTTAACGACGCTTTTAGATGATACTCTTGGGAAACCCACAAGAGATATAATGGAGAAAGCTCCAACTAAATACCGGTACAGTATTCACTCAGCACAACTGAAAACCCATTCCAATACTCCTGCTAAGGCTATCACAATGACTTTGCTAACTTCCCCTTAATAGTCCAAGGCATAAAGGTCGTGGTTCATTTGGGGTGATAGATTTTCCACCAGCTAAGCTGGATCCCCAATTTTAATGAAACTCTTTCTCATTGAAAACCACCCCCAAAGTAACACCGCCGGAATTCCCATCTGCAAGAGTGCCGTGAAGTCTCTTGAGACTCACTACCAGATCAATAGCGGAAATCAGCCTGTCAGCCAGAGATAGTTTTAGTTTAGCAAGCTAATAGAATTGCCGACACACAGCTAATGAGATCTAGAACTTTCCGGGGGCTGATCCCACACTGGAGCAGGAGGGCGCCAATCCTTCTCGAAGGATCTTGTCTCTGACCCCGGGGACTGCAGGGGTGACGGGGACAGTGTACCTAAAGTGATTTCACATTAGTTGCACAGGAAAAGCCACTCAAACGATTGTCAGTTCTCTTTTAGCCCTTAAGAGTGAAACCCCCTACTGGGAGTCATTGTTAATCGCTTTTCATCACTCTGATTATGGAACTTCGGGAGGTGTAAGAACCACATGGATGCTAGTTCGGCGAGCCTAGAGGCGGGGGGGGATCCTGACATCTACCTTGCAGCGCAAACCACAAGACATCGCCCCCCCTCAACTCCTTGCCCGGGAATCCATTTTTTTTGCTAGGTGTGACCTGTGTCGGAAGGAGGGACGTAATTGATGTCTGATCCGCCGTGTTCGACCCCCCAATGTGAGTGTTTCTCAATAATATTCTCAAACACTTTTACCCATTTCACCCAAGGATTTATTCATTTTCTAATTAAAGACCTAGCTAGTATTACATGTGAACATTGTCTGGTTCCTGTTCTTATTTCGCAAACCAGGGAGCCATCCGGAAGAATTCGTCCACCGCGATTTCTGCCGCGTTGGTGTCGGAAATGTCAGTTTAGTGTGATGGCAGATACGGAAGCGTCCGGCCAGTTGCCTGGCCCCTTAGGGCTTAAGGATCTAAGAAATGGCTGCGGTCATATTGATGTACATTCATATTGTGCATAGTTATAAGTACGGCTGTCTTAGGCGCGTCTATAGACGAACAAGTAAGACAACAACTATTTGTCTACTTCTTTCTTTGATCAGTCCCATTACTTTGTACTTCGATTCTGACCTTTATCGTGCGTTCCCCAACAGTTGGGTTTGTGGACAGCTGGCTTGTCTTCCTTCTGGGACTAGGTATTAGGTATAAAGTGAGTGTTGAAAATCTGGGCTGCGGAGGTAATGATCTACGGTGAGGATTTTACGCAGTGGACTAAAACCGCTCATGTGGAGATGAAGATCATGATTTATTGATGATAACCTGACGAAAGGAAAGGCTTGAGGAAAGTTGTGTACAGGAAGGAAGGTGTGAGCGAGCAAAGGTAGGAAGGAAAGAAAAACAAGGGGGGTGAAAACATTTTCAGAACTTGCGCGTCTTTTGACTAGTGCGTACGTATGCCTCAGTGGCCACAGAGTGCGGGTACATCCCGCATCAAGTGCGGCCATTAAACTGCCATTCCCAACAGTGAGCTAGAAGAAAAAGATGAGTGACTGTCTATGAAGAAGTGAGACTAAGCACAAATTTCCAGAACACACCTTCGCCAATGAGTTAAGGAAGCGAACAGGCTACATACTCGCATAATACTCTTCACAGGGGCACAAAAAATATTCCATGACTAAACTCTATCAGCGTGCTGGGATACAAGTTAGAGGTCTTACAGCGGGGGTAGAGCTACTTCTAGAACAGATGCTGGATAAGCCGGGGTGGAACGGAATCTTCTTTACTTATTTGCTCTACGAATTTGGTACTATTTCTCGAATCATACGGTATTTGGTTCTTTTTGCTCTTCGCTGGAGTGTTCTGTGCGAGACAGGGTCCCTCAAAGACAACTTTCATACTAAATCCACAATAATCTCTTCAAGCATCTCTTCCAAGATTTTGCCCTCGCCTCGCATTCCTAGAATTGAATTTCTGCCAATAAAGCGACTCTTCTAACATAGTTCCTTGGCCATTATAGTCCCGCCTCCCGTTTGCTTCCATCAGTGCAGCTACCGTAACCTGGGGTGCCAAAGTCGGGAGGATAGAACTTAACTCCAAGACCGACGAAACCCATTTGAGAATCCATACAATCGAGGAGCTCCTTGCCGCAGAAATTGCTGACGCGCTACCGATTCCACTAGGAGCGCCGTGTTCTATGCCTAATGGTAAAGGTTGCGATCCCGTAAAGGGTAACTTGTCGCTGAGGTTTACCGGGAAGAATCCAGGATGAAAACAATTAAGAGATCAGCGCTGGTATCATCCTCAGAGTTTCTAATCAGGAGAATATAACTTACTCAGAATACTATAGTTTAGCTACCAACTACTAACTCGGGGGAGTTGGGGAAAGCCTACTATTTTGGAACTACTGTATTTGAGTTAACTAGGACCGGATCGGGTCAGGTTAGGCCAAGGCTAGGAAACTAGAGTTTGAGTGGGTCAGCTCTTTTAGGCAAACCCAAGAAACTATTTAGATCTGATTATAGCTGACGGGAGCAGTTATTGAGTTGTGGTTGATCATAGGAGGAAATAAAATGTTGGGCTCCTTTTGTTCTCGAGTCAGAATGATCTACAGAGAAGGTTCTATGAACATGTCTTTCGCTTGTTATGGCAGAAGGGAGTAGAGGAATTGGGAAACGCATGGAGGGAAATAGACTGGGGTGGGAAGCCATGGAAGGATTAGGATGATTTCATAATGTTATAACATTATACTCTTGTCTTTCATATTATTATTTTAGGAATGCGGGAAGGGGGAGCGAAACTTATGATTACATCATACCTCTCCTATCATACAGTAAGTCATATTTTATTCTGCCCACTCTACCGCTGCGCCATTAGTTATCCTCTAATAAATCTTAGAATCAGATGAGCTACAAAGGAAGGACCCACTCCAGGCCCCATATCCAGCCAATTTCATCAACACAACGCCTCAGAAAGAACGACCATCCAGTCATTCGGTTTCTATAAACTGACCTAACCTTGTTTCTGTTTCTGTCTTTTTTGTTTTGCCACACAAAATTCCGAGCACGCAAAAATATTAATAAGGTAAATCATGTCTCTTTCCTTTATCAAGTCACAGCCCATCACTCATTTCCCCTTGCTGTCTAAATGTTGGAGGTCACACAGGAGAGGCCTGAGTCTGAGCGAAAAGTAATGGGACTGGTCAAATGAAAGAAAGAGAGAGAGACGAATGCTATGTTGCTTGTTCTACAAATGCGCTTGATACTGCTGTACTTATAGTAGTGCGCAGTATGAATATACATCAAGATGACCACTGCCATTTCCTAGATCCGCATGTCCCAACCCGCTTGACCGCCGGCCGAACACATCCGTACCAGATCATCACACTGAGGTAGCAGTTCCGACACTACAGAAAACAGTTGTGTGCCCCAGTCGAGTGCGGAGGCTAGTGTTGATTGCCCTCTCCCTCATACAGCGCCATTTTGGTCCCACAAAATCAATCCACATTCTAATTCTCCCCGAACACTAGGACCTCGCACGCGGTTCCGGCCCCCGCATTGGATGAGCTCAGAATCTGATATAAGATTTCTCCCCGCCAGATGTTATGGATTGCATACGAAGCGGAAGCTTTAGGGGGCGCACGCCCTGAAAGCACATCTCTGAGGACAATTGTTTCAAGTTGCCACCTTAAATTTAGTTGATAAGCATTTTTCATTTTCCTACTTGCAAGAGACCCCTTCTTATACCGTCATCCTTTCTGCAAAAAAAAAATTCTTAGAACAGACCACCCTGAATACCGACATTTCTTCCCTCGGGTACGAAAACAGAAAGCAATTGACTTCCTCCAAAGCAATTTAGCTTATTGTTTCTTTCTGAAAAGCTCGGTTTTTCTTGGTGACCCTGGTCTATTTGGGTAGCTAGGCATCATCGAGGCCGGGTTTAAGAATAGCAAGCACTGGTAACCTACTGTCAGTCCAAAAAGTTTCGTTCTCACACTGCATAGCGTGCCGAAACATAACGCTTGGTGTCTACTAATCTCAACACTTCGAGACACCTCTATAGCTATCCGATTTCGAATACCGTACGCCATGAGAATCCAAGCACTGCACCACAACGCTCGGCTTGCTCTTGATCAACCGAAGACTATTCTAAAGTCTAGTGATTTGCCGATACTCGCGTTTCCGCCCATCTTCCTGCTTACCACAAATCACCTACTCTCATCTATGAACCCCCCGGTTGTTGCACAAACTTCAAGCATTTAATATTTCGAGTAGCATTGAGTACTATACAGGGGTAGGAACGTATTACTCGAAGCAAGGATATATTTGGCTAACCTTGAATAACTGTTCTATAACTTATTGCCAGACCTTGTATCATGAAAACTTGATTAATTGGACCCGTGCCAGGTAGTCCAATATTCCCTCCTCTAGAAAAGGGACGAAAAACACAACAAAAAACTTACCCTCCGAAACAAATAAAAAAAGATAAAAACAAGAAGCCTTATATACTTCGACGTGCGATTCCAACGCCCTAGCACATGGTCCAATTATCCGAGTCCTTACGATAAGTAACCCCCCCCTCCCATCCTCAAACATTCTTCTAAAGCACCAAAAACAAAAAGAACATCCACAGACAAGAATGTGGTACTGCCGGCACTTAGGAAAAGGCCTCTGCCCCCGGCTCAATTCCAGCTCTACAGTTTCGCAATCCGCATAGGACTCTACTTAACCTGGCTGTCTGCAACCCTAGCCTACACACTCTTGCGCAACCCCATCTCCTAATACAGCTCGCGGGACCTGGACAACTACTCTAGCTTCGCCTTCATCCTCACCCTAACGTTGGACTTGCGAACCAAGCTATCATACAAAACAAAAACTACCAAATCGACGCTCTGGTTATGATCCTCCTGCTCGCCGCAACGGCGCTGGAGGGACCAGGCACCAGATCTCGTGCTCCTAGGAGAGGGGGGTGTTGGGTGAGGTGGACGTGGCGAAGGTGAAAGAGAAGGTTCTTGTTCATTCTCGGGTGCGACCCTGCTAACTAAATAGGACTAACAAACATGTATGATACGCGCAGCCACCAGCTTACTCTCGACGCTGTCATACGCTCTCCACAACACAACTCGGGTGGTTCCCGTACCCTACAAAACTCAACAGGAGGGGCACAAGTACTCGTAATGTCCTGACGTTTGTGAACACAACTGCTATTGCATACCGCCAAAATTCAGCTTTTTAGCCCTGATCTTGGCATCATGCAATAGCAGTTGTGTTCACAAACGTCAGGACATTACGAG
>Ga0307513_10000700_pt1 | contig 48091 bp, 38 predicted proteins | sample 15_EM_MG_FD_202174 | JGI IMG/M metagenome (GOLD analysis project Ga0307513, IMG submission 202174) | Populus trichocarpa ectomycorrhiza microbial communities from riparian zone in the Pacific Northwest, United States - 15_EM | ecosystem: Host-associated > Plants > Roots > Unclassified | place... | reverse complement strand
GCTTGGAAATTATTATAGAAACTATGAACTTGTCAGGAGTCGAACATATCTACCCAATTTTTTAATGCCAAGGCGTCCCCCGTTGCAAAATATTTAGTTGACAGTATAGACGGCCGGAACCATAGCAGAACATAAAATTTAATGAAAGAATTTTTGTTTCTTATTTTTAAAAAAGGATTCTTTGTTCCATCCAGTTTGAAGAAGGAGAGCAACTGCAAATTTTGAATGCTATATAGATTCTCTAGTCTGCTTTGTACTGTCGACTACTTATGCTGTTTCGGTGTCTAGGTTTTGGATTACCTATGGGGAAAGCGGCCATGGGATATTAATTCTCGCTCCCCATGAGTGCCGGCCTGTGGTATTTGTTTGGGGTTTTGCTTCATTCACACCCGCAGCGTAATGGGGAGGGTATTTTGGTTTGGTTTGGTTTGTTGTTTTTCCATTCTATGTCAATCGGCATCTGGCGTTGAGCTCGGGGCCTAGTCTCCACGACGGGTTTGGATTGTTTGTGATGATGGCGGATCGTTTGTTTACAATCCTAATGCTACTGATGAGTGACTGTCGTGGAATCCCTTTACAATTTGGCCTGCCTCTTGGGGTCCGTGCCGGGTGGCTGCGAGACCGGAGTTGCTAATTTTTCATCTGGATATCTATTTCTAGAGCCGGACTCAGACGATCTTTCTATAGATTTCCTAGTTCACCGTTTCTCACTTTCAGCTACGTTTCATCTACGATGTTCTCCCTCCATCCGCTTCACCCTATACCCGCTCCTCCACTAAACCGGGCTTGGGTGAGTGGGTTATCTAGGGGGGAGCGAGCGGATGGACCGAGCCAGAGAAAATGGGGCCTTTAATTGCAATTTTTTTGCTTCCTCTCCCTCTGTTTGTCAAGTCATTGCATATTTTCAAAGACGCAAAAAATACTGAATGTTTCAGTATATGGTCTGGATCAACACGCCTGTAGGCTTTGAGCAGTAGGGCGTGCTCCGGAAAACCGCCTTCCCGCCATATATTGCTTACTTGCCACTTTGCTTTCTCGGGGCACGGGGAGGATGAGAGCTTGGGGGGGGGGGGGGGGGGTTGAAGGAGCAGGTGTTGTGGAGGCAGAAGTGAAGAAGAAAACTCCTTTATGGCGAGCTGAAAAAAAATGATAGGAGTAAGACAAAAAGAAGTCTTGAAGAAGGAGTTATATGTGACTCCCAGTTGCTTCTAGGAGCCCAATAGGCTGCCAAAGTGTCCGGAGGTCGCTGAAGTTATTCCCCTTTTTCTTCAGTGGCCATCATAGGCTCGGCCATTGCTACTAACGGCCCACCTGCTCGGTTTCGGCCAGCAAGTCAAATGACCATTACTCTTGTCTTTTATTACGACTATCTGATTGTTACCATTAGAGGAACCTTGGCGTTTGTGCTAGTCACCTAGTACCTCTGACTAACTGGGGAATCAGGAAATGATCGGTCCGTATTTCTAGCTTTAAATCCGCCAGCTCCGTCTTCGAGCTCATTTCTTTATCCTTTCTACACTAGGATCCATGGGGGGCAAGCTAGTGTGGGGCTAATCCCAACTGCGATCTGCCCCCTGGCAGGAACTGGGTTTCCGTAACCCGGAACACCAGAACTCGGATTTTTGTGCGAGTGATCTAGAATGACGGGATTGCATCCCAGTCTGTTTGTTGTTTTGGACTTTTGTTTTATCTACATCTAGGCGAGCTAGTGCATAGGACTCTAGGAGCAAAGGTAGAGAGGCGGGGACTTGGTTTAACCTTAGGAGTTGGTTTCTAGGGATGGAATCCCCCGGTAAATTGCTTAATTCTCATGCGCCTTGATAGAACAGATATCGGATATCTATCCTAGAAGTGGAAAAGGCTCTATAGGGAGGCATTTTGGATGCCAGCACACAAAGCTTAGCCTGAAGCTATTCGAGTGTTTCCACTACCCCATGTTTGCTTACAATAGCTCTCCACAATTTCTATTGAATTTGTTCTTATTTTTTTAAATTTTGTTATATTATTGTGTCCACTTCGGGGGCCCATTGTTTGTAGCCTTGATGACGGAATGTTTTCGCATCTATAGCGCCACCGGTACCTATGTGTCCTGCTGCTTGCTGTGGTGAAAACTCCTAGTTTTCTTATATTTTGCAGGATACCGGTTGGTGCTAGATTGGCGGTCCCTCCAAGAGGCTATCACACCAACCGGCCCCGAATGGACTATATAGTGGAACCTCAACTATCCTAAGAGCTCGAAAATATGGTGTGGATGGGAGCCTGTTTGTTTCCTGGCACTTGGTCGCTGAGTTTTCTACACCACAGTTTATGACAGCCCCCCCATATTTATCTTTGCCCCCCGCTATGCCTGGAGGTGATCACACTTTCGGCGACAGCTAGTTAACAGACTTCTCGTAATAGTTCCACTAATATGACACTTCCGTCAAATCACCCCTTAGCCAGCTCCCACTAAAGCTAAGCCCAATCTCTCCAAATTAAATACAAGGAAATTTGTCCCATTAGGGAAGTAGGGGATATGAGGTTAGGTGTGTGCTGTCTCTCAGAAACGGTAGTAGAACGTACTAGAGCTACTTATTGAATTTCCAAATATGGAAGGAGCTCTGCAACCTCGAGTGACTCTTTATGATCAGTTTGAAAGTATGACACCGTTTCTTATTTGAGGTATAATATATCTACTGATGCAAACGGGGTACCCTGCCAGTTCGCTACCACTCATCCTCAGGACCCACCTGATACCTATCCACTTAAGCATGGGGTTTGGTATCATAGTAAAGCCAACATCCTTGCTTTCCTATTTTATATTTTTTTGGGGGGCAGCTGGCCTGCGGAAGGGGCTCAGAACAAAAGGGAGCTGAGGCACAGCGCCCTACATCTGAAAGGCCAGTGGGAGATTACTTAGGTTATTTTATGCGCTTTAGTTAAATGACATTGTTCAGGTAGTTGTTTTGTATGCCAGAGTGTGGGGCTAACTAGGATCATCAAATAGGTTAGTAACTGCTTTTTAGAGGGTCCGTACGTATTCATGATATCCTTGTAGTTCAGCAGAAATTAAAAACTCTCCCAGTCTAGGAAATGACGTACTGTAGGCATGGGGTGGACAAAACGCCTTTTATATTATGGGTAAGTTAAGCTTACACGAGCAGAGGATGAGGTTGGCACTTCTTCGAACACTAGCCGGAGTTTTACACCGGTGGCCTCTGTAATATTCTCCTAGATTGTTTGTAAGTGATTTTGACCCTGATTCCCTAGTAGTATATTATATAGAGGGAGACTAAATGGTTACTGGTAGAGGAACTTAGATAGCTCCTGAAGCTTCACCCCTGGTCTTGGTAAAAAAAAAGTAGGCAGGTCCGGAATTGAAGATCCAAGAACTAGCCGCCCTAGCCGATACAGCCAAACAGGTCCCCCTGGGTCCAAGCCGAAACCCTGAGACACCATAAGTCGCCTGGTGTTCATAAAGGTACCCCCAATGTTAAAAGCTGTTGCCAGCATCGATGTTTTTTTTTGCCGGCTGCTGGGTAGGGCAGATGTTACACCAAAACCACGCCCAGTCTGACCTTTGTTAACTCCACAATGCGTGGCATCTCCCTAATCCAAGAGAATCTTGGGAAGACTCACCCACTTGTAACATGGGCCACATTCTAGCCCCAGGCCCTTTAGTGCGATCCTTCTCCACATTCTATGGTTTGTGTTCACAGGGCTTCCTAGCAGGTCGTTCAAGAGTGATCTTAAAGAACCCTGCTCTATCCTGGGAGCTCATCATCACCACAGCACCGGGTCCACGCATTTCTTTCTTTTCTGGTGCTAGGTCAGACTGTGTCAGTATCCGAGACAGTAGGTTATTAGGCTATTGTTTCCTGATTGTTAATACCACAGTTCTTGCGCATAGTTCATCATCAGTACATTACTAGACCTGGCAACACAGCAGAGCCACGCCAGAATGCTAGAGGGGATGCCCACCCTAACTCTGCATGCTTCACGTCATCTCATGAATTATGATATAAATAAGATATAAAAAATCTGCTAGGGATCAAGAGACTCAGGGCTTAAATTTTATTTCTCTAAATAAGCTGGGGCTTGCCTACTGTATAATAGGTCCATGTGAAGTAACCCTAAATATTAGTGTATAGTAAGTTCTAAAGATTTGCAAAAGTATCATAAACACGAGAAAATGTACTCAATGTGAAAGTTGAGGATTTTAAGCTTTCACACGCTACCAAAGTCTACAGGAAAATATCCAATATTTTAATAGATTCCTTGCAATAAATGGGGTTCTTGCCTGCGGGATGTGATAATTAGATATTAGGTTTTGTGTTGTATGGTGACGAATAATGGTATTTCTGGTGTAGAATGCACATGTAACAATGAGCCGCATTGGGGCACTGTTGCTACTTGGGAGAACTGAGACATGTTATACAGAGCAGTGCTAAAGAGCGCATGGGCAGTACACTTCGATACATTTCCTTCTAATAGCCTTTTCCTACTTTAGGCATGCCCCCACGCACACGGGATCATAAGCACCTTTCATTAGTGGACCTTGTCCAAACGACCGATGGATGTTTTATAGGAACTTGGAATAGTTGCGAAGAAGGTTGATCCCCCAAAAGCATGCTCGAGGTAAAGCTCTCCTTGCAACTGTATATTTCCGGAAGCTCTGAAGCGCTGAAAGAGGACAGAAATCCTCGAAAATTCTCTAAGTTTCCAACGGCCCCTAGGGCAACACAGCACCTCCTGCTCAGTGTGGCCTCGCTTCTATATGCAACCTATACAAAGGTTCCTTGGGGGCATAGGCGGTGGATAAGTTCGCCTGCATTAATGTCTTATTAATAATACTTGCCTCCCACGAAGCAAAGGAGATTTCCCACGCCAGCACCCTTGCCTCGGGGATTATTTCCCTTAGAGGGGCCCCGCACAAACATATCCACACTGGCCTACTCGGTCGGGCTCCGTTCAGTCTGGTTGTTCTAGTTGGGCGCCCCCATGGGCGGTCCTTGAAAGAACCAAACCAGACCACCGCATGCACATGCACATGCATTTCTGCAAAGTCTACTATCACTATTCTCTCCTAGAAGCCTCCCCTTTGAATTCTTAATTTCACATGGTGAGTTTACCCCGACATTTTAACCCGTGCTGTCGATTTCCCAGTGTTTGTTCTCTCGCTTAAAAGGGGTGGCAGTTCATTTGCCTACCAATTATATCATACCTGCTGGGCCTTTGTCCCCACTTCGTCCCAGAGGCTACGGTTGTTGGGTTTTTGTGATTGTGTTCTACCGTACCGTGTGCCCTTACCTCCGATGAGCCAGGGCAGGCTCGACACCTAGCCAAATTCAAGGGTTACCGATGGCCTACATACCCGGAGAGAGGCCAAGGAGCCCAATATCATACTAGAAGGCTTCGGTGACACACTAGTCTAACTTACCATTATCTCTTAGCCTAATATTCTAGCACACCCAATATGTGATTGGAAGTGGGTGGACTCGACTGCTAACAGGTTGATGGTTGCTTCAACGAAAATTTCATCCGTAGTCTAAGGATTTTAACTCGCTAAGTTTGGGGAGTACAGTCGGTTCCCCTGATTTCCCCTCTACCCACCCCCAAGAGGGCTGGCCTCCTCTTTCTTCCCTGATGGTTTAGAGCCTAAGCATTATCAGTGAATATATGTAGGAAATCTACAGAGCTCTTGTACCCTTGGATACATCCTTTCCGTACTCTTTTATCCCGTTATCGCCCACCTCCCCTCATCAGTTTCTCTTTCCGGCGCATAAAATTTTGACACATTCCCTTATCTCCTTTACCCACATTTTTTTCCGGGCCCAATGTGCCGGTGAGTGATAGTTCGTGACCCGACTAGGAAAGAAAGGAAAAAAAGGTCAAGATCCCCCAAAGGGAAATGATTGACCTCGCAGCCCCATCAGGCAATTTTCTCCCGAACAAGCTTTCCAGCCCTAATAATTTTGAGGGCCAAGAGGCCCCAAACATTGGCCGCCTGTTTCCGAGCTGCATAATCTTCAAAGACCACCAATTCGATATATAATTAATCAGCGCTTTACTTATTTAAGTAGAGTACGTGTATCGTAAAATAAAAAAAACTCCAGTCTTAGGGCTGTGCCCAGCAAGGATAATTTGACAGGAGGATAACGGTGATCTGACACATTCAGGGCAGATCGGACTAAGAGATTAGCCGTGAAGCCGAAGGGAGTGAAAGGTTCCAGCATTGATATTATCGCTGTGCCATTTATGGTACCCGAAGCACCCAGAAGATCGTTGGTGTAGCAATGAACTAGGACACTTCCAGCGAGCTGTTGAGACCAGAGTACAGTATTGTGTAACACTTTTTGGCAGATGCCCCGATCAGAAGAATGCTAGGATCTCCGGTTCGGGAGCCCGTTGTACCCGAACCAGTTGCTGCACTATGCCAGAAAAAGAGCCAGCAAGGATAGTCGGTGAACATAGTAGAAATTGGGTGCTAGGATCTAAGATGCCCCTAAGTGCCTAGGAGAGGAGGAAAAAAGGTCATCACAAGCAGGAAAGTAGGGTACAGGGAGCTCACAAGAGAATGCATGCAAGCCGATCGAACGAGCGTATGATCTGAAAACCGAAGCCAAACCCCAAATTCAGGCAATATGTTATCCACCTTGCGATTAGTAGCTCGAGAGGGATGTCAAGTTGTCAGATTAGCCAACTGGGGCATTGATACAGCACTTGTTCTGTATATGGTACATTTTCCGCCCCCTCAATAGAGCTCCGGTGTATGTAGCATTAGCCCCGCTCCCTTCCGGCAGTATCTGACACAGAACCGTGCACCCGCGTTAATCAACCACCACCGACCCGCTCGTTAAACGCCGGTCGGTTATGATACTGGGACGAGTGACCTCCGGTGAGCCGCAGCGGACTGCCCAATGGGAAGAACAGCTACACACGACCCGCTGTGTGTGTGCTTGTGCTGTATTGTGGGGTATCCTAAGTCGCGCCCCTTGGTAGCAACCGGTTCGAGAGCTTTATCCACTGCCATATGCCTACCTAGCTATCTATAGAACCCATAACCGTTGACTAGCCAGCTACCGAATATCGGCGACAAGAAAAAAATACCAGCCAATATTGGAAGGTATAAACACTCCAAAGGATCACTATCTCTCCTTTGCACAAATCTTTATCGAAAGCGGTGATTTGTTGAAAAATAACAAAAAAAACCGCTCAGTAATTCACTCCGTCACAGGGGGCCGAGCCGCAGTAGAGCGTAGGGTTTGCGTGAGGCCCCAGGTTCGGGCCGGGCAAGACTGCCCCACACCGCAGGGGCGGTGAAAGTCAAAGGCCCATACGCCGTTATGTGCATTGAATGCACACAGTAGTCAAGAGTCATACTGATGTCTAGCTAGCGAGGAGAGAAGCAACGAATGAATTGTTTACATATACCCTTATTCAACCATCTCGGAGCCTACGGTCATTAGGATTGCCTATGGATGTACTGTATCGGTACTCGAGCGCATTCTAGATCCCAATGCCAGTGTCGATTGTCGATGTGTTGAGTCGAAAAGTTTTTTTTTGGATAAGCCGGCTTTTAGCAAGTGTCTCACTGTACAGACAGCACAAAGGAATCGGGCTTTAAAAAGCCTCGGTCAGAGTACTACCGCCCCGGTAATTGGGAACGTCAGTAAGCGTATTAGGTAGCGTTGTCTTACGGCATATATGATAGTGTAAAACTGCCCTCCCGGTACTATTGCACTGCACTCCGCTTACCGAAGCAACTACCCATAATTGGAATCACATGTAACCAATTAACTTTGTTCTCACTCACAATATCAGTCGAGTGCAGGCTGGTATTGATAGCTGGCTACCTCCTCAAAAGTTTAGGAGGCAGGGGTGTGAGTGGTATCACTAGTCCGGAGATAAGCATCGGGGGCGAAAAAAAATCGATTGATTTGGAAGCGAAGGTTTGGAAAGACAACAAAGAATGGTATTACGGTAGATTCATACCCCCCACTTCCCTCTCTGTCTCTCCCTCCTGCACCAATCCCGTCCTTAGCGGGGCACGGGGCTTAATAGGCAGATCCCTGAGCTACTAACCCAATGTCACCACAAATAGCCAGGCTGGTGGGTTGTGATGATGCTGAATCCCAACTCCCCCGCCCCACCAAATTTGAATCGGGAACACGCACCTGGGAATCTATAAGATTTTCGGTTGAAGGAAACAAAATTGGCCGCTTCTTAATCAGAGCTAGGAACCAAAACTCCCATCCCATCAACATGCGATATGAATCATAATATGATAGGTCTCTTACCTTAATTTCATTGTTAATGCACTGTCGACTAACGCACCCTATGATCTTGAAAGATCGAGGTTCTGGGTTGACATTGGTTTTCCCCACAGGCAACAGCAGGACTGTGCGAACCGTTTATAGCATACGCCACTAGTATTTCAAAAGGAAATGCCTTATATAATGAGGGTAAAGGGTACTCAACAGCAAATATTGGCGTTTAAATGTCTGAAGTTCAAGTGTCAGCAGCAGTTTATGTTTTTAACCCATTTTATTTTATTTTATTTCTTTAAGCCCTCCTATGTTAAGAGGTAAATAATACTCTGTTAGTAACCCAAAATGAGGAAGAAAAGCTCTATTTTATCATAATCGGCACTGTCCACTCGGTTGCACTAAGTAAAAAACAGACCCATTAGCCTATCTTCTACTCTGCCCTAGTGATAGGAGTTCTTATGATATCAATTGCTTTGGATGCTACAGTACTAGGGCAAAAGTATTCGTCCGATGCCCTTTTTACACCAAAAGTGCCCATCTTCACCACTCTCTCTCATTGCACAATGTTTATGAGAATCGGTGAAAATTTATCCTTGCATTAGCGAACCCGTAGATAACATGAAGAAAGTTAGAGAATAAATATTACCAAGTGATGGAGAAAAGGTCATTTAAGTATCTGGTAGCAGTTGCCATGTACTTTTTTGCATGGAGCCCCATACAAAAACCTAAGTCACTTTTACACTTGTTGACACAATCATGAACACTGAAGACAGCGTTGATTCCTTACACTTCTCCTTGTAGAGGTTTGAATAGATAGTGATTCCCTAGCTGATGGAAAGATTTCAAGTGTTTTTATATAAGCAGTGTTGAGAATTGTTTGTATAAAAATGTCCATTTTTGGTGTAATAAGGGGATCGGAGGGGTATTTTTGGAGCATATGACATGGTTTATCAATAAACACCCCCCCTTTTAGCTACACTCTATAATACAGTTGTAATTCAAGCTGATCCATAGTTCTCTCATTACTGGAGGGAATAGCTGGTACCGGATGCGGTTCTATAACGAATCAATCCTTTTCTGTACCGTAGCCTGTTGTCCATGGGGCACGTTAACGCGCAGAGCATCTGCTGTCGGGCATGTTGTTGCTCCTTTCCACTTAGGTATCATAAGTCTTTTTTCTTAGTTGTTCGGGTAAAAACTCATTGGATATTAGTTTTATGGTCTTACTTCTACCTAATTTTTGCCTTATCCTTTCCCTTCTAGCTCGTGTTCCGAGTCCATTTTGATTCACAGAAACACATCAGAAGGCCAATTTGAACTCGATCCATAATGCGCCGCCGGGGCTGGGTTTTTGTTAGTTATGTTATGTGCCCATTACATTCGGTTTCTTGAAAAATAAGGAGACAGAATCTTGATGAATGGCAGAGGTAAAGCCTCTCTCGTTTGCCGTACCACAACCCTATTATTGTCCCAAGTCGCGTAGGAATGGAATAAATATCTAAACAACGGCGGAACTTGAACTTCAACCCTCCAAAAATCAATATTTGTCACTAGATGCTCCTTATCCGGATTCCGCAAGGCACTATACTTTGAAAAAAATGTCATTGGTACACGCTATGGAGCCCTCGCCCCGTAACTGGGGTGGTAAGCCATATGGCAACATTCGATAATACCCGTTACTTTCTACCAAATACACCATCTTACTGTAAAACTACTATAGTTTTTGGTATTGCATTCTTAAGTCCTTCCCTTCCTCTTCCCCCTCCTTACGTCGGCGACTGCCCAGTCACAAACCTTCGCATAGCTCTCACTCTAAAACCCTACTTTTGGCAAGCTGTCAACAGGTTATTCGCATAATATTATAGGAATTCCGATTTCCCGATGCGTTAATGAGAAAAAAAATAACCGCACGCGGGCCCTTTGGCAACAAGGCGATCTAAGCGTCGAATAAGATGTCGTCCAATATTTGATTCCACATTGCAAAGCCATCGATCAGTTTCAGCTCCATGAAACCGAATCTGCACCCCGATCAAGATCTCATTCCATCTTCGCGATCGCTAGGCAAACAGGAAAGTTCCAGCGAGTTTCATGCCTTCCCAGAGCATCGGGTCGGAGTAGAGGGGTGCGAAAGGGGCATCGCTACTCGAGTACACTGGTCCGAAAGGATGCTTTTCTTAAGGAATAAATAAATGGGGAAGAAGAGGGGGAGAAAGCACTTTCTTTTCTTTTTTATGTCGCTACTTGTACAGTACCACGAATTATCTCCAATCAGAGGAAGGAGCAGTGATTAGGAAACGCACGGTGAGAATGAAGACAGCGACGCATACTAAGGGGCAATTTGTATATGCGCATCCTTGCGCGCGCACATACACTCTACGATACTCAAGCACACGCACTCCCATTATCCAGGAGCTCATCGTTGAACCTTATTCTCGAAGAAAGACTGGCGCTGCATGCCTCCGAAGTCTCAAGAGCTTTGCGCTCGGGCACTCGAGCCTCTCTTGTATTCGGGCGGTCGCTCAAGTACGCCAAGGCCCCATGAAGAACACAGGTTGGCCTAAACAACTTTTTTGAGCTGAGATTACCCCCACTATGCACCAACAACCATGACTGCAAGTCACTAACCCGGGCCCCCCCTAATCACTTCGATGAAGGAAAAAAGAGATGCTCTCCCAGAGTTATCCGATAGGACAAATACTAGCGCCTCCTTGCATCCCAAAATCCCGAAACCCGAAAACTCGTTACAAGCAGGCCGCCAGGTCCCCCCCTTCCTCCATCCACATCAGACGCCACCGCCTATCAGGCAAATACCTGAGTGAACCAGATTCTCACAAAGCAGATGGCGATAGCAGAATATGCAGGATCCCATCTAATAGCTACAACGATAGCGCGGAAGCCACGGCCCTCGAGTGGCGCCTCGGCAACGACTGGTCCAAAATACAAAAAAAAAAGCAGACCAAAGCGCACGGGACTGGGAGATAACCGTGAGTGGAGAGTGAGATTTCGTGATTGTGCGGTCTGCCCACCTCCAGATGTTGCATATGCATCCATGCGCTACACAAACACATACACGCACCTTGCTTATGCAATGGGAACCTCCCGGAACCTAAAACATGTCGAAAATACAGCAGATTCGCTGCGACGAGTCGGATAAAAACTGGAAAATGTTGAGGGTGGAGGCAGCGGAGGGCTGGGTGGTTGCGAGGAAATAAGCGAAACACGGAGGTCTCTCATGTGGGGTGCGTTGTTAACATGAACTGCACCAAGCGCGTATACGGTAGTCGACGATAGGGCGCTCCAGGAGTATGTGTGGTCCCTACAGCACTGCCCGGCGTTATTGCAGTAGACTACAACAGCTAAGAAGAATACCGGGCATAGGATAAAATCCTTCCTCTTTGAAAAAATTGCTCAATATCGGAACAAGCATCGTAAGGCAACTTCTTCCTCCACACATCACACAGTGGGCGCAATATATGATTGAAAGGAGTGACTTCGCCTAAATAAACGGAATTCAATCTATCTTTCTTTATTCCTCTACCTCTTCCCTGTGAACAACGTCGAAACTAACTTTAAGAATAACGTGACCTAGGGGTGTTGTGCTACCACATCCCGTACGGTCCGAGGTATCTCACCTTGCTGGATACTGGAATCGCCTCCCCCATCGTCAGTAGTCTCCAGACTCCTTGATGTCTCACTCTTCAGAGTCCGTACTCTCAATGCCGTGAAGTTTTCAAAATGGACTGCTACTGCATACTACCAAAATTCTGAGGTTTGGCCGATTTTTAACTGTATGCAATGGCAGTCCGTTTTACAAACGTCACCACATTGCGAGTATACAGCAAACTGTCCACCGCCAGTATATCCCTAGGGTTAGCAGGCACGTACCGTGCACAATCTGTAAAAGCACTATGCGCTCCAGCAAGCGAGTAAAATCCCATGACTTTCGAATCCTCCCGGCGATACACACCCCGACCCATCACCACACAATCACAGCGCCACCGCCGAATAAAATACCATTCTTACAAAGGTAAGCTAGAAACCCCACCGGGGGTGCTTTCAACAGTGCTCCTCGGAGACTTTTCAGGGCCAAAACCACAAACCTCGCTCCGATCATTGCGAGTGAAGGGAGCGGTAGGATCCAGTCCCTGGCCACAGATATAATCCTACAGCGGCTGCTCGATCCGCTGAAGGGATATGCAATGTGGCAGCATCTCAATACTTTTAGAAAGTAGCATTGTGCCTAGTAAGGTCTAATGCAGTGCATAGTAGTACTGCACAGTGCAAATGGGCACTGTTCTTGGGCAGTAATAGTACCTACGCAGTTCTGCGTCTGCTGCCCCTGCGCTGCCAACCCTTTATCCGCCAAAGGCATCTATCCTCATTGTGCCCTTCGCCCATTGCATGAATAACACGGGCATGCTAAACGCTTAAACCACCAGGAAACTGCGCAATGCATCTAGATAGCATCTCATCGATTTTCTGTAGGAAACTGAAAAATTCCTCATTTTAGGCTACCTTCTAGAAATGCTGAATAAGGTGAGAAAAGGGGAAAACTCAATGGTATGGATGAAGAGAGATGAAGACGAAGACGAACTCTTGTAAAAAAGTGAAAGGGGATCACAAGAAATGGTATAATGGCAAGAAAATCTCAAAAAAACCCCCCATGCTAACCACTAACCAAGGCCCAATCCTAGCAGCTCCCCATTGAGTCAACACTGAGAATATAACTTTCTCTTGTGAAGGGGCGGAATCAATGACTCCGGCGAGCCCCCCGAAAATGAACCGAAACAAGAAATGGAAAAATGAATCAAGTAAAAACTGCGGACGCAACAGAAGAAACCCAGCCTGCAAGTGTCTTGCATCTTACAGCATACCGGCTGGATCTTGGTCGTATGAGCATTGCAAAACTGCAAAGGAAAAAAATACAAAGAACGCAAAGACCCGAAAACCCACTTGCGCTATCCTAAAGCAAATATAGGGCAAAAAAGGAAAATTGCAAATTGCTTGTAAAGTCCGGGCCGATCATGCGACCTCCATCACTGCGTTGGCGACATTTTGGACAACGCCGGATTCAGAGTCCATGATTGTGGAGTTCGCGTTAGCATGGCAGTGTCCGGAGTCGCAGCGGTTCAAGTCATCGCTAGTCTCCACTTCTCTCGGATAGAGTCTGGCCTCTGATTCGTCTAGCGCCTCACCGCTAACCCAGCCAATTCCCGCCTTGACGATTTCGAGGACGAGACCAACCTCCTCTTCGGTGCGCGGAGCATAGATCATCACAAATCCGACCGGTACAAACCGTCTGCACCAGCCGCCTCTAGCAAGTGGATGTCGTTCTATGCGTAGCAATACAGTCAGTAAGAATGACATTTCTTTTTCTTTTCGTTCCTTTTTCCACTTTTCAACCTCCTTGGGAATCAAAGAGAGAAGCAATTCTTGTCGGGTGTTGGGGCGCAGGGCAAGGGTTCTTTTTGTTACACGTACCTCCCCACCCAGCCTCGATAACAATCTTGGCATCTGCTGGATGCAACGTCATATGCATTGAGCCATCGCTGGGGTGGGCATGGACAATTTCGCCATTACAAGTCTTGTTAACTTGCTTCCTAGAAAATAGTCCAGGACAATGTTTCTCAAAGCAGCTTATGGCGATCCGTAATCTCCTCGGATAATTGTCCGCCAAATTCTGTAGCGAGCTGGAAAGGAGGTTAAATACTTCTCTTCTCGGCCGTTGATTCATTTGTCTATGGGGCGCGATTCCGGTGACGATTGGGCGGGAGGCATCCCTTTTAGCTATCCCCGACTTGGGGAGGTAGCCATTGTGTTCCAGGCCTTCCGGTACCGGTCCTGGGACACGGGGGTTTCGGAGAGCGAGCAATCGGAGCGAGGTTATGATACAATAACCATAAAAGTTGTAAGGGGTGCCCCCTGGACCGAGCGAGAGGAACGAATGGTAGTCCTTGTAGGTTAAATAGGCCAATGGAGGCAATAAAAGCAGCACAGCACAAAGGTAGTTGTATGTAAAGGCAAAAAATGGAGGCAGTTGATTGTCCGAAGATGAAGGAGAAGAGGGAATTGGGGGAGATATAAAGCTCGAAAACAGTTGAATGGTTGCCATTTCTATGGACCCTTGTGGCCACTACTGCCTGAAAATGGTAAGCCTTCACAGTTGCGAGAGCTTTGAAAACGCGCAGAGGATATCGAGCTGGAAATTTGACTTGATATATATTGGCTCAGGAGATAGAAAAGTAGAAGCCACTCGTGATAGAATTAATAGTTAGAGGAGAGAGTATGGTGGAGCCAGACTGGTGCAATAAGGAGAGCCAGTAGGGAGAAGTGACGCAGGCTTTTAATACTAACCTAGAGATCACGATGAGGTTGAGGACAAATAATGCCTCGGAACGAGTGTTCGTTCGTTAAACCAATAGGAAGCAATAGCTTAGGGTTGATATGACACAGAAAGGTCGAAAGCGAAGTGCAATCCCAGAGATTGCGCTTCAAACGATCGACGCAAGGTGGAATGCCCGATAGGTGGTGGAGCACTGGGTTGGGAGGCTTGACAGGAAAGCCAGGTCAGGTCGGGGATAACACTAGCAGCTAAAGGTGCAAGGAGCGGGGGTACGAGGACAAGACAGCACGATGTAGCAGAGCAGGTGAGTAAAGAGGCATATGAGGGAGATGTTCGACAGTGGAAACGTGGATAGAATTGAATTCCAACCCATCAGCAACGGGAGTTAGGACCTTTAAATACATTGGGCGATGCAACGAAGGGAAGAGGAGGAAGGGGAGCGAGCGAGCGAAGGATAAACTAAGAGAAGCGAAAGCTCATAACCGCAACACTTACATTCTAAAGCACATAACCCCGTATAACTCCTGAGCTGATCATCCGCAATCCACACTAGAATACTTCCGAATTGTCGCGAACACGTCGGCTTGCTGCGTTTCTAGATTTCTGTCCAGCGGGGCTCTTGGTAAACAATCGGTCCACAATGCGTTATAAAATTTACCCTCTTAAACTACTGCTTCTTTAGATCTCCTCTCACCCTTCACTCTCTCCGTAATCTTTCCCATGATCCTTCCCCCGTAATCCACCCTTCCAAAATCCTTTCCCGTTTACTCCCCTCCCTTCCCCCTTCCCGGTGCCCACCCTCACATCCCTCACATCCCTCACAAGGATAGGTAGTGGGCTAAGAGGAGGGCAGGCAGCAGGGGGGGGAGGGTTTGCCTCTCATCTATAGAATCCTGCCTCCGGACAAGCCCTTCTTGTTCCATAGAAGCCTGGCTCCTGTCGTGTTTGCGCTGTGGGGAGATGGTAGTGGCTGTGGATTGGGAGCCTGGCCAAAGCTCTCACTTCCATGCATTGGGGATGGCGTCCGCGAATTTCGACCGTACAGCAATTAGCAGGCGGCGGCTGGTATTAGAAGTAGGGGGTAGGTGAGTAGGTGATGTCTCGAAAAGCAGCGGATATTAGCTTGCGTGGAGACACGAGAGTGATGGTGAGCTGGGGAATTTCAAGCAGTCCAAATAGATATCATTTGCTCTGATTTGTGGGCGACATGCGCTTGAGCATCTAAGATAGCGCAAGCAAGTAAGCACATTCCCCATTGGAGAACTTCACTGGATACAACATCAAGGGAAACAATCGGGGACAGAGGTCGGTAGCCGGTGAAACCGATAAAACTCTAGAAAGGAACCCCGCGGAAGATGGTCCATTATTTGCTCGGTCTGGGGATTAGCGGCAGGAAGAAGGGAGGACGGGCCCCAGTGCTGGTGTGTTTGACTTTCAGAAACGCTATTTCGGGCGAGTCAGAGACTAGAGAACTTGCCTCACGCGGGCACCTGCCCCCCACCACGCCGTTGATTGCTTGCGAGCATTGGGAAGTGACCTTGGTTGGGTTACGATGAGGGTGACAATGGGTGGTCGTTTCTAAGGTGTGGAAAGGTGTGGTGGTGGTGGTGGTGTTGTTGCAGGTGTGGGAGTGTGATGGTGGAAAAAAATACGGCCCAAGTCGTCGATATTCGACCAGGCGTGCTTTCGATGGTCGACTAGTCTTTCCACCTCCACCATTCTACATCCCTACTCTCTGCCGGCACCACATCCCTCATTACTATTCCTTGGATTTTTTCCATTTTCCATTTTCCATTTTTTTAACTCACTTCTCCCTTCTCCTACCATTCCGGATTGCCCCCTTTGAAGCGTGCAGTTGAGTGCAGGAGATTAATACGCTCTGCAAGATTTTGAGATTACTCCCACTATGTGAAAAATATTCGGATTTGCTGCGGGTATAGACAGCACCGCATTTAGCAGTGTGAACGGCCCGTGCTCCGTCAACGTGTTGGTACATCTATGTTGCTGATAGTTAAGGCGGTGGTCGAGAGACCACGACCTCGAATTCTAGCATCTGACCAGAAATCGGCGCTTGCGTTTTGGCAACCCAGAAGTGGAGGAGGTGGTGGGATGACCGAAGAGGGCTTCCTGTAATGAGTACAGCCACGGTTCTAATTGCTAGCTTCTACCAAAGAGCTTATCCTCGAGATCACTATCGAGACTAGAATGAACTTAATCACTGGACCATAAATGAAGAGTGCATTGCTCGCAAAAGAAAAGTATATCATAACACATTCTACGTTTTCCGAATAACTTGCTGCTGCTGAGCTCACCACCCGGTGCTCGCTAGAACAAATAGCTTGAAACATCACTTGGAGTGTTAGTTAGATGTAAAAATTTGGATGCGTTTTTCAGTAGGCGTTATTGTTTCTAACTACTGAATAGGTTAGACATCGTAACCTGACAAAGGGTAATACAAGTATGATACAAGCAGTAATAATTCTAAACCAAAGCAACAGCAACTTGGGCGAAATCACTTGAAAGGCCTTAGTGTTAAGACACGGGCTTTAGTATCATTGGTAGAAAGTCGCTGCTAGACTATGCAATGGGTAGTAGGATCTATCCCGGGTTCAAGACATTTCCTCGCTGCCAGGTATTGCGTGATGGGCACACGACAGCCAACTTGCCAAGCTTGTAATACCCAGAATATCAGGTCTCGCTTTGTACGGTAAGTGCTCGAGTGCTCCTTGGAGGTTTAGGATTTACGCTTGTATCCTTTTAGGAAAGCGGCCAGTACCTTTTTCTGCTTTAGAACTTCAAGACGGTCAAGTGATGGGGGGCTCTTGTGGTCAACGAATGACCTACCTCGAGGATAGTGACAAGCACACCCCCACACCTAAGTAGACAATCCAAAAGAGCATGCAACTTAACGGAATGCTTGTGCCCGTAAATGCGGTATCGCAGCAATCCTTCTATCATCAAACCATACGATATGTTCACCAGAGTTCAGCACTGAACATTGCGAACCTTAGACACTGTTGGGGAAACCTTAAAACTGGAACACTACTATTCATTTTGCATTGTAATACCAGTACAACTTGATTGGTGTGACAGTGCGGTTAACAGTTAGCTCATTATGCCTTCTTGGCACTGTTGACTTGCATAGGCAAGTTTAACAGCTAATAACCGGGGCAACATTTGGGTCCTAGTGCACCTAGCTTTAAACACCCCTACAGCTCAGGCAAAAACTGATATTCTTAAAATGCCCCTCTATCCTCTGAATCGCCAGCTTGTTATCTGTTAGATAATAGAGTGTGAAAACTAAAATAAGAGTTGTTCAGGAGCCCCAATAGTTTGAAGTCGGGTATTTTTTTCATGCCCGAAGAGCTCCTATTAAAGAATTCCGCCACCATATGCTTCGGGGTTGACAAGCAGATTTTGTTAAGCGAGACCAAATGAACAAATCAAATCAAGCAGGGGAGAAAGCAGGGGCCGCAGGGTGGACGGGGGGGCATGAACAGGGATAGACATGGGATGACCGGGGAAGGCTTCAACCGCATTGGCAGAAATGAGGGTGTCATAGGTTAGATTTCGACGGCTCGGCCATACGGTAATTGGGCGCCAGAAGGTCAAAAATTGTATACTAAGAGGGCTGTGCCCTCAAAGCAGAATTGTAGGGATACTGAAAAATAAAAATAAAAATAAAAAAATAAAAAAGACGTTGGCGTTCTAATCGCAAAGGCTTTTCTTCTCAAGAATGTTGGGCTTTCTCTCCCCCCACCAGTGTTGACTAACTAACTGGCTTTTAGCGCTTATTTACAGTACTCTAGCACCGGTACTCGAGGACAGTCACCATACGAGCAGACACTTTACTTTTCCCACTCAAGAGGTAATTCTGCGTTGGTCGACCCGTGATAGGCCGTGAAGACCCGCCAGCCTATCCTTGAATTGGCCTCCTCCTCAACTTTGTGGAGATTCTTCTCACAGCTATTGGAGGCTTTTTCTGGTAATGTGACATGCAAGAGTTCTATGGGTAGGTTTCTTTCGCTTTCGGCAGGGAGATCCTTATCTGTAGCTACACTCGAGGGTTGCTCGTGAGTACATTGGCATTCCGGATTGCAGTACGATATCTGTGTTGCTGCATTTTAGACAAAACGCTTGATGCAGGTATAAACCCACATCCGCATATTAACAGGCAAGAAAGGAAGTGGGGAAAGAAAGAGTGAAAACAGCCATTCACAATGCAATGGCTTCCAAACTTTCACTCCGGCTCATCGAGCACTGTACCGACCGTACTGGTGCTGTGTCGTATTTTAACCGGCGACCACCAGGAGAGTAGCATACATAACCACCGGGCAGCAAAGAATGACTGAAGAGGACACCTTTTCATTCCTGGAAATCGTGCCCCACAAATACCCGGTAAATCCTGGGGCTCCCATTACCATGGTTTGGCGAGAGCACAACTCCACTTTGTCTCGTCCAAGACAGGCCCGAGGCGCATCCAGGGAGAAGTAAATCTGTGGTTTTTTTTTTTTTATCTAATCAGTCTTTTGCGCCTCCATTCTCTAATCTTCAACATGATAGGGGGAGGGTTGGAAACAAGCAGGTATTTCCTCTAGCAGAGAGAGACGGAACATATTTTCCGGAAGGTCTTTTCTTGACTTTTCCGATCAATCGATCCCAAGAGGGAATTAAATACTAGTGAACCATACAAGTGCTAGGGAGGATGGTTTCGTACAAGACAGGGATTATTTTGCTGGTTAACAACCCTTGTCTTGTACGAAAACATCTCTGGTACTTGCACACCCATGGGATTTAATTCCATAAATTTTTATCCTAGCTTCACCTATCCGGCATCCAGCTAGCTAAACAAAAACAAATAACTCCTGCCTATCCCACGGGATCGAGTACGGGTTTCTTGCCTTTATGTTGGATTTTACCCTGAAGGCTGCCCAATGTGGAGAAATGCTGCCTTGAAGGCATGTGTGGTTTCAAGTTCCGGGAGACCGTTGATTTTCCGAGCATAAACCCGGAATTCTTTTCTGAAAGTGCCCAGCGCACAGACCCTAAAACAAATGGATGTCAAACCGCAGCCCGAGGAAAGCTAAGCGGGGAAAAGTGGAGAAAGGAATATATACGAGAAAAGGCGCAGGACATGGGAAGACAGCGAAGTTTCAAGGCCTTGTCCAATGCAGGCCGAGGTATCTCGTTCAGGCGGAAGTAAAGGGTAAGCGGGATTTTGGAAAGGTAAGATGCACTAAGGAAACATAAGGCACTTAGAGCTCCTTCTAGATGCCTACAGACATTCAACCGCCCTTTCGCTAGTCCAGCTTGATAATTGATCTGTCTGAGTGAGATTGGTATGAGGTGGTGAGCAGAAAAAAAGGTGACGGGAGTGTGCATCTTGCAGGTTGGGCTCGCAATGCCAGGATTGAGAGCACACGCTCTGCCTCTATCTGTAATATTTTTTTGGAGTCTGAGTTTTTGTGGGTCCTGTCATGCTGGGAGTTCACTCGGGTAGGGGCCGAAAGATCGACGAGGTTTGAAATTATTTAGCAGGACTGGGGGCTTGCTTTTTCCTGCCCTACGGGGCTTCCCTTCTCACGACAGAAGAATAGATTAGTCAATTGGAAGCTTCTGTCCAAGAGCGAGCCTATTAAGTTTCTCGCAGACTTCACAAAGTTTTTTTCTTTTTAATTGAGGTATTTTTATATTTAGCTCGTGATCATTGATGACTTCATGATCTTCCGCTCATCTTGCTGCCCTCGATCATCATCAACTACTCTGCTCCGTAGGCTGTATAACATGGTACTGTCGTCGCGCGAAGCTGTGAGCGGCCATCGAACTACAATATTTTGCGGCCCGGAGCATAAACCTAACGGAACGCGGGTTGGATCGTGGCATTGCCCACTTCTGGAGAAGTTGTGCGCTGGGGTACTCGAATACGAAGGAAACAAAGTACTCGTACTAGGGTGTAAGGGTAAGTGATCGGAAGGGAAATCTTCAGCTTTCCGATCACTGTTTTCCCCAGCCTGGTCCGGAGGGGTTCACTAAAAGTCGGAAACTAGCGGCGGTGAAACAGGGCACGGGAAATTGGATGATCAGAAGATCTGGAAACAGGAAGAGTGATGGAGTTGTAGGACAGCTTAAAACAAAACTTGTTGCACAGTACAAAGATCTAGACACAAAAGATGAATTTTAGTGGTATACAATAACGGTTGTGTTCGCGAACATCACACAATTACGGGCACTTATGATCAGTCATCATATTGGCAGGTTTTGTTTTTGCTTTTTCTTTCCTACTGGTTTATCCATTGGAAATCCCTGTTGCTACTTTCAAAAGTTTTTTCTGAGCTCTGGCTGTTCAGCGATCCCAACCCGGATTTCTATCTTTCCGACTTTTAATGAGCCCCTCTGTACGAATTTCGCAAATGAAAATATTCTGGCTAAAAGAATGATCTTTTCTGCCGGAATTCATTGATCACGCATTCCGAGGATCACCGTAGCTCTTGAAGCCGGGTCTACTCCTATGCCGTAACTGGCACTGCACTTCAATTCGAGCACTCACTGTTGCTCGAATAAGCCTCCGGCTCAACCAGGACCATCATCCATTTCATAACATGATTCGGTGACCCAGCCCGTGGGGGAAGAGAAAAACCCCTCCGAAACCCCCACCTCCCCCGTGGAAGTATTACCCTTCCATGTAAAATTACCCCCCCGGTGAGTCCGGGAGAACTCAAGTGGCAGGCCTCCGTCCAGAGGCCCGTCTCGCTTACTACGCATTAAAGCAAGGCTTCCCTCCGCACATACAAGTAACCACCAGTATAATACCATTTCTATGTCCCTGGGACCTGCATTGAGTGCGGTGCTAGCTACCCTGCAAGTGGGAACATATGTAGGTGAATTCAATTTAAGAAACACAGGTGACGGAAATATATTTTCGAGGCCCAAGGGAAAAAAAAGGAAGAGAAAAGAAAAAAGAATGTCTTTCAAGGATCCCATATCAGAGCGGTTGTGTATGAGCCAATTCAAACATATTACAGTTTGCACAGCACACTGCATTGCAGGTTTTTGCAGAAGTTTTCAACTTACAGAAGCCTCCGGTTAATTGACAATCCAAGCAAATAAGATGTATGCACTCTTTTTTCTTTCCGAAGAAAAATAGCATTCACAAGATCTCTGGGCCTAAAATTGAGATTATGCCCTTTTGAGCCTACTCATCCCTTTACCTAGGAGTGAGAATGGCCAAGCTGTACCTTGCCGCTGGAACAGTAAGTTTCGCTCCAGGACTATCTAGCCTATTGGTGTCTCCTCCCATGTTTTCCAATGAAGTCAGGGCTGTGACAGGATTTCACAGATCAGAGAGCAGAGTGGATATGGCAACGATGGCCAACATGTCAAACGAACGAAGTGGTGTGAGGCCCGATGGTCCCAACTGCGCTATGCCAGTAGCTTCCTGTTGTGTCACTGGTTTTCAATAACTAGAGCAAGAATGGGACGAAACTATAGACCATCGTCGGGGAGAACCAACTGAGCATTGCCCACTGCAATTACGCTACAGCCTGCACCGGGAACACAATTGGGAGCCTGGTTGTATTCCTAACAGGCTGCTGGGAGCAAGTTACACATGTTCCAGGAGTGCACTGAAGCCTTCGGTGAATGGTCCTTCCGTAACAAATAGGGCATTGGATATCTTCGGCGTTACCGTGGTCCGGGGTATGTCCCGAAACCCTACGAAGGTCCAGGACAATGTGCTCTACGAAAATTTATATTGGGGCGAGGAATTCTAGGACTACCAGCGATCCCTAAGTGATATAAAATATTTACTCGTGCTGGTCATGCCCTCTCAGCTTCGGAATCCCCCACCTCAATTGCTGCCATTATAATATGGCTAACCAAATACCTTTGTGTGTTGTCGCCAAAACTGGGGCTACCAGCAGCAGAGGGCGCCTTGTAGTTTAAAACTGCAGATACGGGTAAGGCCTAAAAGTGATCAGTGAAGATTGCTTGCTGGTCAAAGTTTCCTGCTGGATGTTGCCACTCTTGGAGTAATTTTCATTCCTAGTCTTATGTTCTTCTGAAGGATGGTTTTACATATGGCGGGCAGCCTCCAGGTCATCTGGAAGACCAACCTAAGTCATAAAGGCCGAGCGAAAGTTTTCAGTAGTGGCATTTCATGGATGTTGTGTTAGCTGCTGGTGTCGATGTTGGTGTAGGGCTATCTAGTACTCATTTTGGTCCCTTAATATGGAGCACCGGTGTCACGATAACCACAAAAAGACTCTGAGAACTTGCCTAATTTATACTACTGGTAAAGCCTCACGTATAATGCCCCCGCTCCAAAGGAAAACCCCAAAAGTGTTCAAAACGGCCGACACTGGTCGCTATTCGATCAAAGAGCTCACCCTTCAAAAGCACCCCCCCCCCCACCAACTCCAAGTAAGAACAATATCTCACAATCTTCCATGTAACCATAACGCTCCAGGAGCACCAAAATTTCAAGGCTCCGCTTGGCTCATCTAGCAGATCTACACACAACTTTCGTGCTTTGTGGTGCTCGTTTTCCTGCGACAAGGGGGTTCCGCTGGTGGAGGTGGTGCGATCGTGCGCTCGTGTGTTGACGGGAGGAGAGGCTCTAGTGTGTATTCTCTATGGATGTTTCTAGCTACGGTTCACCCCAAGTAGTGAAAACTCTGCTAGTACATGTATAGCTATATGTCTCCGCATATGTCCTAGACTCCTAGACATCCGTTCATGCCTTAGAACGTTCGCTTGTCCACACTTCAGTATTCCTCCATACCATGTGCGCTTCCCTTTGCCTCATCTCTGCTCCTAATACAGCATTCTATCATACTACTGGGATTATTGTACCATCATCCACAACACCAGAAGGTGGTTCCACTAGACCGTCAGTCAAAACCCTACAACGGGCGGTATTGGCAACTTTAGTACCTTCTCCATACGTTATTGCGAGGGGGGCCATGGAGTAACTCCCTTCTACTTTTGCTAGGGTTTTAATGGATTCAGATCGTGTGGCTTGATAAACTTTTATACTACAGTGATAGGCAAACAAAGATAGGCTTTGGATATCTTGGTAAAGGCGTTAGAATTGTCATCACATGTGGGATCAGGATCCCCCGAAATGGGATTAGGTCTATGGCAGGAGGAGTCGTGTAGCCGGAGAAGATGTTCGTGTTAGGCCAAGAGATTAAGTTGAAGAGGGAAGAGAAAGGAACAATGTGAGAAGGAATGAAAAAAGGAAAAGACGACTACAAGACAGGGAGCGAGTGGCACAAGCTGTTGGGAGGAAGTGCGGTAACGCTGCACAACCACTAATTCCAACATGTTGGAAGTATTACCTCAATGTGATGACAGGTGTGGAAATGTTCGGCTAGTTGCCAGGTAGCTTGGGGCTGGAAGATCTAGGAAATGATAGGTGTATATTCATGCTACAGATTGTTATAAGTATGGCCTCAGGTGCGTCTATGTACAAGGAAGCAAGTCAGTAACTCTCCCTTTCTTCCTTTCATCGATCAGCCCCATTACTTTACCCTTGGACTTCGGCCTCTTTTGTGTGACATCGATACAACTAAAAGAATTGTGGTGAGTGCATCATTGTGGCTCACTCGTGGAAGTTTTGAGATGGATTTGGGAAACTGGGGTTTAGCATCGGCTTCCTGCTCGCTGTTTGGAGGCAAGAGCATAGGGGCGGAGACTGATACTCCGAGCGATCCTTGACGACGCCCCTAGAGTAGTATATTTATATTATGTGGTAGGGGAATGCAACTGGCCTTCCATAGCAATCTAATGTTAGATCTCGAACAGGAATCTCTCACTAGAGGTTCTCGGAGGTTCAAGGTTAGAAATGTGGGTGATGGCAAGGGAGGGGCTTAAGCCAAGGAAGCCCTTGCAATTACCAATCTCAAGGTTAAGGAAACTACAATGAGCGACATGAGAATGATTCCCGATTAAAATGGGTAACTTAGCAGATCGGACATGAGACGTTTGGGTTCATAGAGGTCTTGAAATAATCGACCCATGGGATGATTAATTTAAGAGCGCATACCGTCTCACATGTGTGGCGTTTTCAATGTACTCAAGTACGTACTCCTACTTCCCCAGTACTGAGGCTACCTCACCGGCCCCGTCCCCTGACCGCCCCAGGCTACCCCGGACTCCTCCCCGCAAATTTCCAGCCTCACATATCCGGGAGTGCAGGCCTCCCTTTTCTCTCACTTCAATTCCTTTTTTCTTCTACCCTAACGTCTCCCTATCACCGCTTGGTGAGTTGTGCGGTGGTGGAGCCTTGTGATACTTCATTGTTTTCCCAATAAGGGCTGCCTCCCGTCGGCTGATCTTGGAATCCAGTCTTATCTCCCGAGAACCTCTTTGCCAGATCCAGAATCAGCTATCTACCTGTCAGGACATCTGCCGGCAGGTTTGCCTCTCCTTTGGCAAGTGAATAGTACTTTCAGAAGAGCCTGCGCTCCGTGGGAAATAACCAGATAGGGACTTACCTTATAGTGCTTCTTACCTGAAATTGAGCAGAATCGTGTTTACGTGTCAGACCCGGAATGGGAAGTCAATCCATATAGATATCTGCCTATCAAGTCAGCCCTTATATGCCCCCGTAAACGCCAATTCAAGGAGGGGTGGTAGATCAGTGAAAAACGGCCATAGAGGGATGTCCTTTATGGTGCTTTCCCGAAACTGTGTAGAATCATGTCCGGGTATTGGATATAGCATCAGACCGGAGGTAGCGGAGTAATCGCGCTTTGAGGTCTGGCATTGCAAGATAAAACCTTCCCTCTGAATGCTACTTTTGGAAGAGCAGGTAACTTTATAGGGAATAATAACACAAAATCCGCCTTATGCAATTGGACACCCATCACCGAGCAGAGCCAGGTCCAAGCAAACATCAAAGCCAAAGGGGAGCGTAACTTAATAAATAGTGACCATATAAAGAGGCACTTCACGTTGAATACCTAATAGTGAGCTGAGTCGGTCCCTAGTAACTGATTTAGCTTTGGATCAATGGTTATCAAGTAATCCCCCAAAGTCCAGGGGTCGATAAGTTAGTAAAGGCCAATGTAAGAAAGGAGTATAACTTCCTAAAGTAGCCACATTAGGATGTACCCTTCAGCATTAGATGCGTGATGGGAAGCAGAATCCTGTCTAACTATCAGATCCAGAATTCGGGGTCTGTTTGTCGAGGAATCGCACTCCGAGCTTCTGGATTGCGAGGGCCTGCTTTTCCCAGCCAGACAAGCCAACACCAATTTCAGAAGGGAGTGTAACCTCATGAATAATGATTGCATAGGAATGCACTGTATGGCATTGGATACCTCACACAGGAGAATCACGTCCAGGTCACAAATCCAGAATCTGATGTCTTCTATGGAGGAATCATGCTTCGGAACCTAGGACCACCAGGAACTCTCACCCAAGCTTTCACGAAACCTCCAGATTACCCAATATCCCAATTGCTATGCCCTACTGTGCCAGCAGGCCACGACAACCGACACTTAGTGAATTACGTTGGAGATATCGTGAGAGAGATGGGGAATCAGGGAGAAATTAAAGGCCCGCTGGATATGAGAACTACAGGGAGGTACGGATTGGTAGTAGGAAAAGGATCAAATGTCCTTTGTCTTCTTTTTCATTGCTGCTTGGGCTTGAGGCCATGGCACTTACACCAATGAGAAGTCCCTGTACAGTGCCGTCAGAAAATGTTGGGGACAAACACCGAAAAGCACCAAATATGCCACATTTCAAGATGCCCCAAAACTAGAATGTCTAATAGCACTTAGTTACTATTCTCTGAAATTTAAAAATTAGGTACTATCTCAAATTTAATATCCTGAGCTGGGGGAGCCTCTAGATAGTTCTGGGCCTAGTTGACACTTCTTGAAGCGGTGCTAGTCAGACCTCTGGGCTTCATATACTTAGTCATTCGATATGTAATTGGACCTCTTTGCACAGTCTTGTGCCAAAACGTTCTCAACACTGGTTGAAGTGTAAAGTAGAAAGTAGGTGCCTTGGCATTCAATTCTAACTACAAGATAGAATACACAGTGTAGCTCCTCCTAAAGGTTTGAAAAGAATACGTAGATTTTTTTTACAAAGCACTCTAGGTACAAGCAGTGGTGTTGGCAAAGTTACAAGCTCTATTTAAGTGAGATGGGTCTGTTCTGGTGTGTTAAAAAAGTGGCACTTTTGTTGTGTTTTCACGTTGCCCCCGAACTTTTAGCGGCACTGTACTCGTAATTCTCTGGTGTTTGCGAACACAGCTAGGTCTACATATACTCGCCTATGCTAGACATCAATGCTAACACCACAGGACCCGGTGGTGTTCGCAAACGTCAGAGAATCACAGGTATACAGTACCAATGATATGAGTCCCACTATTCCCCCTCAGACATACCCCCGTCACATTGAAGACATTCCCAACCAACTGTTCGTATATGGTTTCTTGTTCCTCTCAAATATGGTTTTTTTCTCCTCTCAAATGTTTCTTTCAGCTCTTTATGTTTTCATACTCGTTACTGGTTGACTTGAAAGCCTATTGTGTGTTCTTTCATTGTTCCTTTTGTTCCTCTCAGGAGACTTCTTTGATAGTCTTTGTTTTTCCTTGTTGAGGGAATGTGGTGGTAATGGCTGAACTCAACTGCTGTACTATATAGCTGAGCTATGTTTTTCTTATTATTGAATTAACAAGCGTTGTCACAATAAGAGATCTTCACTACATTCTATTATTACTTCTTCGTCTGAGTTCCATTCACATATTCCGATCGTTTATTACAACACCAACCACGCACGAGGGGTCGAGTGAGTATTCATGATCCCAACAAGGCGCACACAGATAGTGGATTGGTCTAGGGCTAGGATTTACGAGCGAACAAAAGTAACACAGGCCATGCCCAACCAATTAATCGATCAATCGACCAACAAATGTAATAAATTAAACGCTACCGCGCTCCAAGCTATGTCTGTGGCTCGTCACTGGCTAGCAGCGCTGGACGCGGGGGGTAGCACCGCACATGGCCCATAGTCAAACTCAGCATTTTTCATTACTTTTAAACAAGATACATATCTTTGAGTAACATTAGTACAATTCCCGGCAAAGAGTGCAGAACCGTGATAACTGTTGTATCATAGAATAAGACTTGTGGCGCTTGTGCCGAGATGATGGGAAAGCAAGGTTAGTGAGGTGAGAACGACCCCACGAGTATAGCACCACCGGGCCCGAGAGTAGAGGGAGAGCAACTTAGGGGCTGTTTGGCATGACAAGTTTGGGCGTCCGGACCATTGTTTATAGCTACAGGACTGTTTGGTAGATGTGAATTACAAACCATGGTTTGCAGCAACCAGCATCAAATTCCTTACTGTTTCTGAAGGAGTATGGGGTTCTTTCAACCATGGTTGTGCAACCATGGTTTGTAGCCACCTAAACTTTACAAAAGCGTCACGCCAAACAGTCCGCTAGTAAATCAGGATTGTGGGCGAAGGCCATCGCCTCTTGGAGACGCCTGATGTTATGAAAGCTAGGAGTTGGGGGAAGATGCCGGAAGGGGTAAGAGCCCGGTCGAGGTTAGGGGCACGCTACCGAGGATAAGGTTATTCTAGCACTACTCTGGTCCGGGCCGAGCCTTTTTCACTCCACTTCACAACCGCTCACTCACGGGCAGGAAATACTTGACCAAACAACCCCTTCAAGGACACAAAGCCACTGCATACCAGTCACAGCCATGTACGTGTTGCCTACATACCTATCCCCCTTCAGTTTTTTCTCTCGTACCATCTGTAAAGCAAACCAATAATAAGTATGATATCACAGAAAAGACCAACCCTAACACCCCAAAAGTAAAAACGTAACAACCCCCCAGAGACTTTTCAGAAAACATAATGACTGCGTATCTCGTCTTCGCCCAAGCGTCAAAGACCTCGAACTCCGTCTAAGGATGACGGCGCAAATGTCTCATCATTAAAGTCCCTTCCTCTCCCTCCATCCCCTCCTCCACAAATTGCGGGGGGGCAGGCCTACCAATCACCCTTCTCAATAGCGGGCCACAGAAAGTTCTTTCCAGTCCCAACATCTACCGTCTCAATGACTCTGGGAGCAGTCCGCTCCTCAGGAGCCTGCCTATCCCACCCATGCGAAGACGCCCACACCGCCGCTTGAAGACGGGACTTCATGCGGTCGAGTTCCGTGATTTCCCCCCCTCCTTCCACTCCGGTCGATGCTAGCACTAGTGTGTCTTCATCCATGGGCCGGGCTTCTTCATCGCGTTGAGCGCGGCGGTCTTTGGCGGCTTGCTTTTTGGCAGCTGCACGATGGCGTTTTCCTAGGTCACGTTAGTAAAGAACCCCGTAGCGGAAAAGGAAGGGAAGGCTACTTAGGAGGGATTGGATTTCCGAAAAACGAAACATGTCAACTTGAGCGGGGGTTAGGGTGCGTTTGGTGCCATCGGGGTAGTAGCCGAGGCCGTCTTCTTCCCCTTCGGGGAGGCGCTCGGGTTCATGTTCAGGTGGGGTTCCTGAGACTTGGGGTTGGGGTTGGAGGAAGGTACGCGTGAAGTGCTGGTGGAGATCCAATGATAGGTGGGCCTTGTGAAAGTTACTGAGGTCTTGCTAAAGTATGTTAGCCTGTCTGCTTGTGACTTGAGGAACAGGAGAGGGCTTTACAGGAGTAATAGCCGGTATCTCAAAAGTTGACGCCATAAGAATCGATGTGATGGGTTGAAGGGGAGAGAAAAAAAAGGATAAAAGAGAGAACCCTTTCAAATGTGCAACGCGAGCACCACGTGACCTCTTAACCCTCAAACCTCAAACTGGCAATAGGCCCTCCAACTCCCGAAGCTCCAAAGCTCCGAGCCAACCACCCCACCACAAACTCAACATAATGTCCGTCCCCTCAACCCCCGCCATCTCGGTAGACTCCACCTACGTCGCTTCCCCACGCCTCCCATCCCCGGACTCCCGCTCCTCCTCACGTCGCGTCTCCCTAGACGTGTCTGCCCAGCAATCACTAAACCCGCACAGTCCCAAGCCTCGACGCAACCGTTCCGCGCTCCGGCAGTTCTACGGCCTTGGACAAGACTCCTCCCTACCGGAGGAAGGCCCTGGGAAGAAACAAGTGGAAGAAAAACTCAGCGAGATCGACCGCGAAGGGTTCGATGCGGCAGCTTACGTCCAGAAGTTTGTCGCAGGGGCGGAATTGAAACAGTTGTTGAGGAGGGAGAATGAGCTTGTCAATGGTTGGTTTCCCTCTTTGCTTTCCTCTAGCAAGGTTGACCAACGAATTGGGGCGGATAGAAATCCGGGGCTTCGACGGCGAGCGAAAAGCTCTCGTTTACGACAACTACAGTAAATTGATAACCGCAACAGACACTATTCGGAAAATGAGGGCTAATATGGAACCCCTCGCGCCAACTACCTCCACCCTCGGCCCTGCAATATCTCATATCGCGCAGGTATCAGCTTCGCTGGTGGAGAATATCCCGCCTTCGCCGGTCACGCCTAATATTCCTGCTTCTAACAAGAGGAAGAAAGACGCTGTCATTTGGGCCCTGGCGTGCCCGGGCAGGATTGAGGAACTAGTGAAGACGGGGAGGAGGGATGAAGCAGAAAGGGTTTTTGGCGTGCTGGAGGGGATGTTGGGGAAATGGAAGGGGGTTAAGGGCACCAAAGAGTTAAGGGAGAAGGCGACGGCTGCGTTGGGGAAAGAGGACCGATAGGGTTGGGTATCACCCAGGGCAGGTTCTGGCGTTATTGATAAAGCGGCTTTATTCATTACATCGGGTTTGAATAGACTTTGGGCTTGCATTTTTCTATCTTGATGCGTCGCGGATGATTGGGGTTTTGGGTTTGGATAGGATCCTTTGGATAGAGGCAGGTAATGTTACAGATCTCTTGGTCTTGATAGCAGATAGTTGAGCTTCCTGTGCAATCAATAGACCAGCAGGGTTTAGGCACCCCTATGAACGTCTAACAAATTTACAGATAGATTAAGACCATCCTAGGTTGTCTACAAGTGTTGGTTTCCATGGGATCTACAGAGACTTTATTTCTCTAAAATATTCCTCAAAAGTTGATGCTCGGGACTCAAAAAACCGCGACAGGCATCATCCAAGAAACAACGTCATCAGATATCACCTCATGCCCCAATTTGGAAAACAATTATGTGTACCCAAACCCTCAAATATACCCACATTGGACCCTATCAATGCACGGAAGGCAAAATAGCCGTTAGGCCCTGTCCGGCACGCACCAACAAACATTTATCACAATCAAAGTGGAAAATAGCATGTTCCAACAAAAGATACTGCAATAACTCGCGAATATCCCTGTTTGACAGCTGCCATGATAAAAGCTAAAACGCAGAAAGTCGCCCTATCCCTCTCGGCATTATGAGAAGCATAGCGTAAAAAAAGAAAATTTTCCCTCTACCAAAAACCAAATGACACTGCAGCTGCTAAAACTTGAGTTATTTGTATCCTATTGTGATAACAACCTCAATGAATGTAGCCAGAGAAGAAAAACAACCAACACTCGAGCACATAAATCAATTTTTTCCTTCAGCCCCGAAATCGAATACCCTCCAGGATAACTACTTCCAGTAAAATATAGTGAAAATAAAAAATATCACAATATTCGCGCACGTGCCGAACACCCCTCCCGTAAAAAGGGTTTTTATGATATTGTGAACAATATTCTGGAAAAGTGACATGACGAGGGGGGGCTTTTGACGGGGAAAAAAGAGGACAAGCCAGGAGAGGGAAAGCCTTATGTGCCCCCAATCCCCTCCTTCAGAAACAAAAAAAAGTTGAGCAGAGAATCCCCAATCGTACACTTCCACCCCCACCATCCATCCAATGGATCCTTTCAACCAGCCAACCTAAGCCCCATCCCCCCAAATCCCCACAACCCCCATGGCAAACCCAAAAGCTACCAATCCTCCCCTAACAAGACCCCAAACCCTCCAAGCCTCCATCCCGCCTTTCACCACTTCGCCATTGACATCCACACTTTCACCGCCCTTCTTCTTCCGAGTCTGCACATTAACAACCCCAACCTCCACACCCACCATGCGACTCTTCTCCAGAGCGACGCCGAGAACGGGCATTAACCCCGTAAAGATGAGGTATCCGTGTCGGCCCCTACGACCACCGAAGAGAAACGCGGTGAATAGGGAGGCTGTTGCGGCGACTTCTAATGGCCGGACGATTTGTCTTAGTTTTCCCAGGGAGATGGAGAAGGCGCGTTGTGCAGTGCCGGCGGAAGGGAGGGAGAGGATTGCATCGAGAGTTGCGGTGGAGAAGTTTAGGTGGATGCCCTACGGAGATGGAAGGGTCAGTTCTCGAGATGGAGAAGAAAGGTAGGGGGAAGGGTTACCGAGAGGATTCCTAGGGAAAATACCCCAGTGAATTTCAGGAGGGATACAAATGCTGGCATCCTGCTCTGATTTATCGATTCTTGCTTGTTGACCTATTTGTTTGCGAGGCTTGCGGGACAGTTGATTACTGGTGGGGACGGCAAGAGGTGAGGTTGTTGCCGCCTGGTTATCTGGTGGGGGTTTTGTGGCTGGGGTTGGGTGGCTGGTGGATTACAGCACAGGTGAAATGACGCAGATAAGGGATTGTCAATTGAACTTGGTGTATGACTAAGCACTCCCTTGTGTGAAGCTAGGAATGTCCTCTTGGATGAATGGGCAGACTCATTACGGACAAACAACCTCCCAACCCTATCGTGTTGTTTGTTTGTGTGGAATACATTGATATTTTGTGGTGGATCGTATTAGAGGGGCCCTGGGACTCACCGTTGAGAGGAGGACAAGAGACCGAGGTTGGTGTTATCCTGGAGAACAGCAATCCATATTCATTTCCTCAACTTTCTACAGGTTCCTGGAATTAAATTATTTGAAATGGTCAAAATTATGGCACGGCACCGAATAGCAGCTGGGATGGACAGCGCGCAACGTCCCCCCTTCGTTATTGCTTGCTAAACTAGCGGTAAAGACAGAAGTATATATCAAATACATAACCAAGTTCTAACCCCTCCATCGATCGCCACACATCTCCTCTTCTCCTCCACATGTTCCACATCCTGAACAGAAACAAAAGAAAGAAACATCCCGTGTAATCCCTTAACAAAAGAAATGCATCACAAAGACTCTCGCTTTCTTGCACCTTTAGTTCAATGCCCGACTATTGCCCTGCCCCCATCCTCATAGCCGTCATGCGTTCCTTTAGCAGTCCATGCTCTTTTCCCATCTATCAACGGAAACATCTTCCCGTGCATCAACACTTTCATGAAACAAAAGAAACTATAGCCAAAGCATACCGAGCGGAATTAACCAATTCCCAATATAAATTTAGTCCTTTTCTCTCACATCCTAATAGATAGAGCTTTACTCCTCAAGTCCAGGATCGATCTATTCCTTGTAGCCAATCATTGCCACCAACTCACCTTTCTGGAGACTTGTGTCCAAGGTTTTCATTGGTGAAGGAAATATGGACATCAGTGACAATCCCTGTGACCCCAAGATATCCCCGTTCCCAATACCTGCGAAAAGACGCCTGACGCCCAAGAAGCTCTGCGATCCCCCAAACCATAGCAGATAAAAGCCCAAAGCGAAACCAAGACAATGAAAAAAAATCAAAACAAATGCGAGTACAGTAGAGTGCTAGTAAAACCAAAAGAGGCCACAGTCAAAGTGTGTCTGTGTTCCAAGCATAGAACCTTCACTCACTTTCCCAATCTCAGACTAATAAAACCAAGACCCAACATGTGTTCCCCGCTTTATTACCCAAGCGTGTATCTAGTAGGCCTTGTGCTTTTGCCACTCAAGGTAGAACGATGTTAGTGTGCCTTTGTGATCGCAGTAGAATGCCAGACATTGTGTTCTTATCCCACAAGGAGGGCTGTCCCAGCATACTTATGAAGCACCAAGTTCGGCGCGCCGGGTAGGATCGTGAACTTTTTTTCGCGTGTGTTTGGGGTGTTGAACCACATTCTGAGCTTCCTAATAGAAAGTCCCCTAACCCCGGAAAATTGCCATCCTTTATACTATCATATCCCACTAGATAAACACCATGCCAGAGTGGACACCCTAAGCAGATCCCCTGAAATCAACCCACACCCTCCAAATGAAACCCGATGCTGACAATACAACTATCGAAGGCAAATTGGGAGCAAAGACATATCCATCGTGGCTGCACCAGCATCCTAAACAGCCATTCCGAAACCCCACGCAGTCCAACCCAGAAACTCCAAGATACACCTCTCTCTGGCACCCAACAACTATCGCTGCTTATTAGGCATAACCGAATCCTGGGCGCCGGGCGCAAGTGACTAACGACTGTCAGTTAAACCCCAAAAACAATTAGAAAGAGCCTCACCTCAGCCATACCCCCCATAGCTGTCGCTTGCCTCTCCATGTCAAGCTGCTGCTGCTCTTCCCCAATAGCAACAGCAAATGGAACCCCAAGCACAAGAGCACTAGTCCCCACTACCCAAAGCACACTCCCACCAAACCTCAACCCACCACCGAGAACCGTGCAGGCTTTCCCAAAAACATCCACAATTCGCGCCCGTTGGTGAACCGGTATCATCTCTTTCAATGCGACGATGCGGTCGTACAACGATTCATCGTAGCCATCATCCTCACCCCCGTCTTCCTCGTCGGAACCCACACTCGAAGAGGCAGAGGAATGCGGGTAATCGTAATCATCGTAATCGTAGTTTGGGCTGGGCCGTTGCTCACTAAAGTATTGATCTTCGACTTCTTTGATGTGAACCATTTTGAGGGGTCTAATGATGGAGGGCAATGCCGACCTGTTGGGCGGGTATTTATGGGCGGGTATAGTGCAGGCCCGAACGGGTAATGTGAGACGCGGTTTTGTTACACACTTCCCCTCTCCAATGGCGAATCAAACTTTGGCACGAGTACGGCACATATTGCAGGGCTAGCCTGAGAAAAATCGCTGGTCATTGGTACGGTGAGTTTCCTCCAATCAAGGAGAAAACGAGTATTCGCGTTGGTCATTGGCCCATCCCTGGGATCGAGGTGTTTCAAAACTCGAGTGATCATTTGTGATCATGCTAATTGCCTCTTGATAGCCCTAACCCCAAGACCTAGTCAGCAGTTAGGGCAGATTAAGAAAGGGAGAGGGGAAATACAAACGGGAAGACCTCATAGAGAAGGTTTCGTGGACAAGATAGTACTACATTGCAATAGTTCTCTATTGGGTCTTCATAGGTTCCTCCTAATACGCTAGGCTGTTGCCATGGCTCAGGGGAAATAAACCCTCCTTACTATGAATTAAGCCGTGGGGGCGAGAGGAGGGATGCGATTATTCTTATCGTGGGAAAAGGGAAAAGACACAAGGAAAGAAGAAGCGGTCCGTTACTTGGGGAAGCAAAATAGAGAGGAAAATCTGAATGCGTGCGTGGTCCACAACGCACGCATCCCTACTACAGGAATACTCGAGTACTCGACAACACGGCAGCAGGAACAACCCAACCACAGAAGAAGATTCACACTCTTAGGGCCTGTTTGGCATGCCAGGATTAGACTAGGATTTAGACTTAAAGTCCGGACTTGAAAACCAAAGTCCGGAAACCTGAAAGTTCGGACTTTGTAAGCCGGCCATACCAAACATGATAGGATTTGGTTTTGCACTTTGGAAAATTAGTAGTAGTTTGTGTATCTGATATAAAATAATAGCGATAAGATCCAGGTATATGATTTGTCTAGGCTCAGAAAAATCGAGAAAGTGGATAGGGCCAACGCCATATAGAGCTTTCTCTGCGTGACTAGTTTTTTAGAGAAAATCTAGATTTGAAAACCTGATCTAATCCTAACATGAAAATCTAGTCCAAGTACTGACTTGCCAAACACGATTAGACTGAAAGTCTAGACTTAGGTGATAATCCGGATTTTAAGTCCAAATCCTGGCATGCCAAATAGGCCCTAATACTCCCACATATGGTTCGTGCGGATTAAGACCTGCACGAGGCTGAAAAAAAAATGTTACGTGGCTAAGCTGCTTAGAATATTAGGGCTTCTCTATACTATAGGTCCAAAAATATGGAAAAAAGGTTTCCATTTTCAGGGCTAGAACAAGGTTCAAATATGTGAACATGTTATATATAATATTATAGGAAATTATAATATATTATATAGCCTAAAATAATATACAATATTAACTGAAAAGATAATATTACCCTTGGTGGTAGGTTTAATATTCTCAAAACATATAGGCTGTAGGTTTCATAATAGATTTTGGATACAGTTGTACTAGGGGGTAGCAAAAAGTCGGGTGCACTTCGAAATCGAGATGTGCATATTATGTGGAGGCGAAGCCAGATTAGGAAGTTCGAGTGATATATACTAGTAGTAGGTTGGATTTGGTGCTGGCAAAAAGTCGGGCACACTTCTAAATATAGTAGAGGCAATTTTTCTTCGACCAAAGTAGAAGTGTGCAAGTGATATCTCATGATAGCGAGTTCGTGATATTTTTTTACATTCTATATACAAAAATCAATACCTTGTGGCCCCTGCATCGGCATTGATCACAGCTTGAAGCCGTCCTGGCATGCTCCGAATAAGGCTCTCCAACCTCTCATTTGGAATTGCTTACCAAACAGTATTCAAAGCAATCTCCAAGGCAGCCATGTCCCCAATTCGACCCCAAGTTTCACCAAGCTCGTTCTCCATGTCCAACCAAAGGTTTTCGATTGTGTTCAAATCCGGTGATTGAGTGGGCCATTGGATAGATTCCATCCCATTAAGGGCTCTGTATTGCTTGGAATATCATTGGTGCCCAGGTGCACCATCCTCCACTACTGCTGTCCACCCATATATTTCACAGAACCGGTGCCAGAATGGCACAAGGTGGGGATACATGATAGTAGAAACATACAGGACAGAGTCAACCTTGGCTTTTCAGGGAATAAAGACTAGCCGAGACTTGAGAGTACCACAGAAACCACCCCATATCATCTGGGATTCACACCCAAACTCAAATGTTTCATCTATGCAATCTGAATGATATTCCTCTAAAGCCTTTCTCTTTACCCAAGGCCGATTCCCAAAACCGGCTGTAGAGAATGTGGACTCATCCGTCCACAGCACACGAAGCCAATCCTCATACCCCCAGCCAAGACAATCACGACACCAAGCGACCTGAATTGGCCAATTTGCAGTGCAGATTGCGAATTTCCGGCAGGGTACACCGGGGTGATACCCCAGCGATTCCATAACGGTTTTTACCGTTCAAGGACAGCAGGCATACCCCATCTCGAGACATATTTCATCCCGCCTGAGGCGGCTTGTCCTTGCATCATGCGTGATGAAAGCCTCTAATTGCTGTTTTTCAGCATCGTTGAAGATAGGGCGGCGGCCGGTACAGACGGCATTTGATGGGGTGTCATTTGTCTTGATTCTTTGGTATATCTTTAGATTTTTAGTTAGTTTTCAACTCCACACTCTTTAAAACATAATTAATACTTACATTTTGGCAGGTTCGGCGATCTATGTGCAGGTGGTGGCCAATTTTCGTCCAGCCCCAGCTGGCATCATCACGGAGTGCAATGATCCAAATTCTCTCATTGCGAGTAGTTTCCCAGTGTCTAACACCCTCTGGGTTTCACTCACGAACACCTTTTTGCTTCATGATTTGCTGGCGAATGGGTTCTGAATGTATTTTATTGGTTTGTTATTTACAGTTGTTTACTGTTGGAATACCCCTATCTACTTCCTGAAATAGGTGTCCTACATTGAGGACGACAGGGCGGAGGCCTTATGTCACCGCGCCCGAGATACCCTTACACCCGTGCACAAAAGCCTGGCATAAAAACACAGTTACTAATCCAAATTGTGCCCTATCTTGGCAATCAATTGTGGCTGTGTGTAACACATTTTCCTCTTTCCCACCAAAAAAGCCTAAATTCAAACGATTATACCTCATCATACAGCTGCTCCAGAAACTTAAAAAAACCTCTACATTGTTGAGAGAGATATGGAGAATAATGTAGAGGTTTTTTGGAGTCGCCTGGGTGACTTTTTCTGGTGGTATAATCGTTTGAAAATAGCTAGATTCCTAGTGCAGGTCTTGATCCGCACGAACCATACCCCGGAGGCTTGCGCCGAATCCCCACTGGCTATTTGTCACGTGATTAACACTCATTAGGGCCGATGACCCCCGCCAACTCCATTCAAAATCTTATTGGCTGACCTTATCTTACTCGGACCGATACGGTACGATGCTATCTGCTTGCAGCGCTCGCCCACTGAGCCTACAGAGCTCTCTACTCCCACAATCACGCTTGGTGGCCAAGAAGAGAGGTTAGTTAAATTTTGTAGTCATCTCGGCATTTCCCTACCCCAGCAAGGTGTGACGATCGGGATGTTGATACTGTATGGTATTATCTGGGCGTCGGGCTATTCAGCTATTCAGGAGCTATCTGTGATCAATCCCTCTGGGAAAATATATATCTAAAGTTCATCAAGTATCAGAACTTCACTCTAGCAGAACAAAGCTTTCTATCGGAAGCAGAGACTTGCATAACCACATTTTGGGCTCCCGCTAGGATACTACAAGTCAAAGCACGAAGCCGAGCCCAGATATCGACTGTTTGGTGAGAGCCGTATCTCCCGCTTTAAACAAGGTTTTCCCACACCCACAGCAACACTCCTTGTCAGGGAAGGGGGGGTTTTTCCCCCTCTGCACTGCACACCCAAAGGACACCAGTGCTCCTGACGACGGGTACTCCGCTAGCATCAGGATGAAAAAACCCAAACCAGCACCTCCACGCAAGGTCACCAACCTGCCAGCGCCCTTACGAGTAGACTCAATCATCTCCTCGAACCCAATCATCAAACCCACCCCCTCTCCCCAGCTCCACAATTGGCAGCAGCTTTTATACTCTAATGAACGGAGTTTGTGCGGCGAGAATATAGCACACCATAATCACCTGACTACTAGTGCTCTCGTGCTCTAGCACTAGTCTAGCATGCAAGACATTACACGGCGCGAGCATCCTACTCAAGTATAGCCCCCCACAACCCTGGCCAACGCGGCCCGTATTTCTCCTGAATCCTCGATGCTTGGGTTGATAGAGAAACCCTACCAACATTCGTGGCCTTTTGTAGGGCCCGTCTGCGACTCTCTCTCCGAAAGCAGAGTTGGGGTCAGATGCAAAAACTTACATCCTTGGCGGGCTTGGCAGAGCTTGTTTTGCGGGTGATCTTTTGTGACGGCATATTCCCGGGGTGGTAGTAAGGTATCGTGGTGAAAAATCCCCAACCCCAGGGATACAATAATCAAACTACCTGGTTTGTCAACAGGAAGATTGGTAGGCGGGTCTAGCGGCAGATTTTTCTTCCATTCGGGCAGGCTTCCGCACCGTATTAGGCGGTTGGATGCGGCCTTGGAGATATCCAGGTTGCCTGAGCCTGTCTCACGTTTGTCTGCTAGGACGCAGATGCCGTGATACGCAAGGAGGTATCGGCGAAACCGTATCCGGGGCAAGTTGAGATGCCGACAGCTCCGCGAGAGAAGTATAGCTGTGCTCTCGAGGACTGTTATTATTCATGACCTAAAAGAAAGTTTCCCATGAGAAAACTCACCGCGACTCACCCGGTGAGCCACACAGACTCCATGACAACCAATGACCTCAGGCGAAAAATCATGATAATGAAGACTGCCCCTTCACCGGTTTATGAAGTATGATAAATGCTGATAGGTACTCCCTTAAGGGAGCTGTTCGACACCTACGGTAGCCTATCTCCAGATCTTAAGCCCTGCGGAGGTTTTGTCACCGTATCTACTGATGCAGCATAATCACACAAATTTCTCGAGTTTTCTTTTTCTCTTTTTTCATCACATTATCTTTTATGCCATGATAGCCATATTCGCCTGCAAAGCACGGCAGGTGCCGGTGGTCGTGTGAGCGTTAGCAGAATGGGGACTTTGTGGTACAGAAGTGCGGGGAAACAGAGCAGCAGGGAAACAAAAGTGGGTGAGGCCGAGAGAGGGTACCGGTAGTCGTTTCTTTTTTTGATTTTTTTCACTGAGTTCCTGTGCTGGCAGCTGAGGGTGACGCATGTCGTGCTCGGGCAGGGGTATCGTTAGGCTTTCCCTCTGATGTCCACAGATTTCTCCTCTTGATCATATTGCGAAAGATTCCCCCCACGGCGCTTGCGCTTTTTTTGCGTCCAGGATCAAAATTAATGGTGTCGCGTGGGCCCAAAGACGTGTTCATGAAAATTTGACGATAACGTATGATAACTCACGGGGAGTGATAGCTCGTCAGGTTTCGGAGGCCGGCATAAAGGGTTTTTTCCTTAGTTTCTCGTGATCTCCGGGATGATGTACACCACGACCATGAGCACTTCTCAGCACGATAACGGTGCACATGCGTCTGCGATACTCGAGTACGATAGTAGTACTCGTACTGCGGCGGCAACGAGAACGCACTGGGGTTTCGCCAAATAGCCTCGTCCACGGTAGAATTCGTGTTCCTGTCCCTTGGAGGGCCAGTGTCAATGGACCACCAGTATCTGATGCCGCAACTCCCGTACCAGCCCTGATACCCAGAGGAATGGGTGATCTAGTGCTCGCACATGGTATTCATAGTTTCTGGATCCTCGATAAATTGACCTTCCTTTTTGGCCTGTGTTTGTGGCACCCAACATAATCAGATGGCGAAAAAAAAAACATCTGCGAGGCTGCGATCTGAATGGTTGCTTTTTGGCACCGGCAGTCGATCTGCAGGACCGAAGACCCCACAGAAAAAGTTGTTGAGCCTCGGCCACTTCACTTCGATAGGAGCATAGGAAAAACGAGCGAAAAAGCAAGTTGGTATCAGGGATCCCGAATCTCATGGATCTATCCACCACCCAATGCGAACCATAGCGTCAATCCCTTCACAAAGCCACGACCATTCTAGTACGCACGGGAAAGGCACATGTCGTCCAGCGCCCCTTTGAAGGCAAGCACGAGACACTCTGTTCTTCCTTTATTATCTCTACTTTCTCATTCCTTCCCTCTCCTCCTCCCCCTTCTCTTCCTTCCCTCCCCCTTCCTCTCCTCTCCCGTTCTCTTCTTCCCACCTTCTCCCTCCCCATTCCTCCAGTCACTGCTACCGCCCCCACTGCTAGCTGCTATACAGATTTCAATCCCTCGCACCAATCTCTAGGACACGCCGCGCTGCAAACTTACCGTAGAACCTGCCACTCGCTCCCCCTACACTCTTCTGTTCGTGCTTCCGTGTGAACTGCCCCACAACCTACTCCCAATTCAGCCAACTTCATCACTTTGAATATGTCTACCAAGCCATCATCTATAATTACCGCCTCGAAAATAGACGAGCTGCAGAACATCCCGCTATCATACAGTGTAGCGAATTCTCAAACCTCCGCCTCACAATTAATATATACTCTTTTTCCAGAGTGGGCCCCGGCAAGAGGAGGCCGTGGGTTGAAGTTTGTGAGATTTACTGACGGAATTACAAATACTGTGGGTGCTATTGGTTCCTTCCTAGTCCATTCCATTTTGCGGTGCTATTATAGTGGCCTCGGGGTCCTGTGACTACCTATCTCTCCTGCCACCAAGGATGTGAAGATTTCGTGATATACCACCCCCAATCCTCGCCCCCCGCAGCTTCCAGTGCAGCTTGAGTTACTCATCCATTAGGTCGTTAATAGTGCCAGTGCTGACAATTTCTACCCAGCTTCTCAAATGCATTCATAACCTGCCCGAAGGAGTTACCTCGTCCGAAGCTAGAAGAATTGAAGATGACGAGTCTGTTCTCTTGCGTGCCTACGGAAGAGATACGAGTATTCTAATTGACCGCGAACGTTGGTCTCCCAGCTCCGGAATGCATCCAGCGTTTAACCACACTGACTTGTGTTCACTTAGGCGAATGTGCTTCCCATCTTTTACTCTCTCGCTTCAACCTTGCCCCCGAACTTCTCGCTCGATTCGCCAACGGTCTTCTCTATCGTTATGTGCCTGGCCGTGTTTGCTCTGTTCAGGAGTTAGCAGATCCCGCCACCTCGAAAGCCGTTGCAACTCGCTTGGGGGAATGGCATGGCGTGCTTCCTACAAGTACTACGCCCCCACCATCTCCGGCATCCTCCTCCTCCGCTTCTTCTGGTGAACCTGATGTTACGTTGTGGACCGTTCTTCAGAAATGGATTTCTGCAATTCCCGGCGATACAGACAAGGGGAAGGCCAGGAAAGAATCCTTGCAAGAGGAGTATGAAAAGCTACTTACCAGCGTTGATGAGGGTGGATATGGCCTGAAAGGCCTAGACGGGGGCGTTGGCTTAGTTATGGGACACTGCGATCTACTGAGCGGCAACGTTATTATACTCCCCCAAGAAGGTGGCCTCTCAGCTTCTCCTGACGCAGCCAGGCAAGTCCATTTTATTGACTATGAGTGAGTGTTCCTTCCCATCCATTACTCAATATCAGGCGATATCCTGATGAATCAATGCTTTTAGGTACTCTACTCCCTGCGAGCGTGCCTTCGAGCTTGCAAATCATTTTTCAGAATGGGGTGGGTTCGAGTGTGATTACAGCCGCTTACCCACACGGTCTACCCGCCGAGAGTTCATCAGCGCATACCTCAGTAGCTTTGAGCTGCACCGCTCTAGTGCAACAGCAGCAACCATCAGTGCCGGTCAGATTGATGATCTCATGAATGAAGTTGATCTATTCAGAGGCATCCCGGGCTTCTACTGGTAAGACATTTGATAACTGACTGTAACTGTGATGAACACTAAACCGAGAAAACACAGGGGCGTCTGGGCACTCATCCAAGCCACCATCAGTCAAATCGATTTTGACTATGCTTCTTATGCAGAGGTCCGCTTGGCTGAATATTGGGCCTGGAAGGAAGCATTCGAAGGAAGGACGGCCAATACACCGCGTGAGCAGAGGTGGTCCCAGGAATGATTGTGGCCTAAAACCCTAACTGTTAATGATATTACGAACAAAAAGTTTAAATTATGTCCCTTTTCTCTCCTCATTCTTCCCAATCTTAGTTTACTGTTTTCACGTTTATTTTTTGGAAAGGAGCTGGCGTTTCAACAACGGTAATTCTGGTGAGACGTCTCACGACTATTTCCTTGGTGTTTTTTCTCCCATTTTTCACCTATTAACGGCTCTATTGCTTGTTTGTTCGGCGTACGGTCTATTCTTTCAACAATAAATGACGATAATGAGCTTGTCGGATTTAACGTATAGTAGTGGCTAGCGATAGATGTGGATCTGTACAGGAAATTTATGGCATTACACATTCCCAGCTTGATAATGGAAAAGCGCCGATATGTTAGGCGCTTTCCTCAAGCTAGCTAGGCAGTAAGCACCTGGTGCAGACAATCACATCAGATCACTCGGGCAACGTTTCCAGTTTTCGTGAACTGCCCCATCCTACTCGTACAGTGGCCCGGCTTAGGTTGAAGGGCCATTTTATTTGGGTGAAACCCGCACGTGAACATCCGAGTCGAGTGGCGTCGATTTCTAGCAAGCCATGATATACTACGACCATCATACAGTGTCAGGAAACACTGCAACGGCAGATCCCGGGCAGGGAAACATCAAGAGCCAGCATGGCGATCTTAGGGCTGTAATCCGGCTTACACGTACCGTGGTAGCCCCCAACCCCACACCATGAGATGGACTGTCAAACCATTAACTTAACAGCAAAGGCCTCCAATGCCACAGAATTATAAGACTATGATACCTTAAAATTGTCGGGTAAAAAGATAAATAAATTTAGGCTTCCTCTGGCAAGCACAATGGGAGTAGTAGTAATATTCTATATAGTCGGAGCAGGTTTATCCCTAAGGGAAAGATAGTATTATAGTCCAATAGCAGATTCTCCTTCACCGATTCTGTAGGAAGGAGAGAGCCCTACATATTGTGAAGTAAGGGAAATTGTAATGATGCAAAAATATTTTAGCTGCTGTCTTCTAATACCTTGTGCCACTATTCAAGTCTTCTTTCCTCTGCAAGCTGTAGGACTGGTTGTCCATTACCCCTTGCACAGAATAAGCGCAGGAGTATGATACAAGTATGATATTTGTTATCTGACTAAGATGTTATCCTCTCCTTCGGAGTCAGCCTGCTGACTATCCTAAAACACTAGAATTCGTTACCAGCACGCTAAGGCTAAATTTGGGCACCCGCGAGTTGTGCTTGGTCAGGAAATAGGATTTTTCAGCCTTTTCAGTGCTAGGAATGAATTCTAATCCCTCAGACGCCCATATAAAAAAATCACAATTTATTTTTAATGTATGACAGACGACTCCAAGAGTCACTCGGACAGATGCCAATTGGTTGACCTCCTTCGAGGAAACAGCGGCTTGAAGAGTCGTCTAGTAGTCAAACAGGGCCTGAAAACCTGGAACCTTTACCGTTAACATAAGGCGGATAGCGTTTAAAGTTGCTATCATCATCCCGTTGGTTCATGCTAGGATTGGAAAACGGTTGCCGGGACAACGATTATAATAACAGCCCACAATGCTCTTAGGAGTCAAGGAGGACGCGACCTCGTGGCAGCCCACTTACTTGTATTGATATCACGAAGGCCGGTCGCCTCTCTGCCTTCGGTTTTTCGTTTTTCTCATATGATACCGCTCCATGAACTTTCTTACGCCAACCGTGAAATTAGGGCATTCCTAACCCGCACACATTTACGTCTGCCGGCCGTCCGTCATACCGTAAAAACCCGAATAAATGGACCATGTGTTAGGACGTTGGACTTGCCTCTCCTAGTAAGGTCTGCATTTTTTTTACTTTTTCTTTTGTCTCGGGGGGCGTGTTTTTGGCGTGTTTCCCCCCCTTTTCCTGAGATTTCGGACTACACTACGGTAGCACATGGTCCAATCATTCGAGTTTTTACCGTATTATAAGATCCCTTCTCCCCTGGCCATCATCCACAACTACTCATGATATCCATAACGGGACTAGAGAATATATAATCCGACTTCTACCTCGCCCCCAAACCTCAAGATAAAAGCATAAACAAATACCCTAATTGCGCGGGTTACAATGTCGTGGAATCCGTTCACGAGAGCACACCTCTGCAGCGCCCTCCCAATCTCGAGCCGAGCCGAACCCCCGGAAAAATGGCGACTCCCGTGGAACGGCACGGTCACCTCACGATTAAAAAGGGTCATGTGTAGATTCATGATCATTCTTGCATCGGTTACCTTCACAATTGCTGGGTTCTCACAGGTTGCTATCCGCCATTCTGCGAGTCGAGTGGTCGCGGAGGGTCAAGCTGTAGCGGAGAAACCGAGGTGGGCGGATTTTGCGCTATTGGAAGGGTATTATTCAGGGCTAGGGAGGCTGGTGAAGGGCAATAGGCCGGAGTATCCCCCTGTAGAGATTGCCGAGGCTGCTGGGAGTCTAGAGGTTGTGGAGGAGGCGAAAAGCATGGTCTTTGATCCTTATCCTGATTTTTGGTCGAAGGAGTATGAGAGCACCTGGCGGGGGGCGTATAAAGAGTGTTCTTACGGGGTGGATTTCTCGGGGAGAGAGAGGGGTAGGCCGGAAGTCAGAACCTTCGAAGGCATTCCCCAAGGTATGGGTTCTAGTTGTATCTAGCATGGATATTTAGGCTGATTGGGGTGCCTTAGGAATGCCGGCTGCCGTATTTGGAAGTCATTCCCTATTGGGATTGAAGGATGATTTATGCTTTGATCGGTATGGACGATACGGAACTTATGGCTATGGATACAGCAAGGAGAATGGTGGTCTGGGTGTAGCAGAGCATGACGGGGATATCACAGACGGGAATGAGACTGGGTGGGGGCAGGGCGGTATGCCCGTGAAAGAGGTAGACTGGCGAGGGATTGATTGGGGGGAGGTACAAAGGGAATGCGTTGAGAAGAACAAAGACCGCTTCAGCACACCAGACCCAGAGGACCTAGATCCGGAGGGGATTTTGACTGAGGGAGCACACTCACCCGACAAACGATCTGAGAAATCAGATGAGAATAGGCCTCACCCTCGGGCTGCTGTTCTACTACGAACATGGACCGGCTACGAGTATAAACCTAGTGATATGGCGTCTATCCGATCACTCATCTCAGAATTAAGCATCAATTCCGGAGGCGAGTTCGCCGTTTATCTCCTCGTCCACGTCAAGGACAACGAGCTTCCAATATGGGCCTCCAAAAGGCTTTACGAAAAAACACTACGGGAGAATGTCCCTGAGGAATTCTGGGGAATTGCGGAGCTCTGGAGCGAAAGCATGATGAGAGCGATCTATAACAACTTGAAGGATAACACCTTCCGTGGCATACAACTTCACGGGGTGTACAGATCCACTTTCTTTCCGGTTCAAGACTTTGCATATCGTCATCCCGAGTTCGACTTTGTATGGAATTGGGAGATGGATGTGAGATATATTGGGCATTTCTATGAGCTGTTCTCTGGGATGGACGCTTGGGCTGCTAAGCAACCACGGAAGCATCTCTGGGAGCGCAACGAGCGATACTACATCCCTTCTGTCCACGGCAGCTGGGTCAACTTCTCTTCGGCGGTAGCAGCAAAATCGCCAAAACCAATATGGGGGCCTGTTCCAGTAGAGAGTGTCAAAATATTTTCGGCGGACCCGAAGCCCCCCTTCCAGACCCCAGAGGAAGACACGGAGTCTGCGTGGGGAGTAGATGAGCCAGCTGATCTCATATCATTAAACCCGATCTTTGATCCGGAAGATGCACCCTGGTTTCTCTCTGGTGACAGCACTGGCTACGGGTTCCCTATAGAAGACACGTCTCCTAAAGGTCCACCACGCCGTACCGCTGTCGTAGCCGTCGGTAGGCTTTCTCGAAAACTTCTCATGAGAATGCACGCTGAAAATGCTCTTCACGGCCACGCCATGGCCTCAGAAATGTGGCCACCCTCGGTTGCACTGCAACACGGGCTCAAGGCTGTTTTCGCACCACACCCTTTGTTTGTCGACAGAGCGTGGCCATTGAAGTACCTTGAACGGACGTTTAATGGTGGTCCCAAGGGGAGTGCTGGTGGAACGGGAAGCGTCTTTGGGAAGGAGCACAACTTTCAAGGAACAAGTTGGTACTATAACGCACAGTTTGCTTCAAAGCTGTGGAAACGGTGGGTTGGGGTGGAGGTAGATGGTGCGGGGGGTGAAAAGTTCGAAAGTGTGCAGGGCAGAATGTGCCTGAAGAGCGTGCTGTTACATCCGATTAAGGATATGGAGGTTTAAACTGTATATTATTTTATCCTTTCCCCCCGTTCCTTCCCCTCTTTCTATAGTATATCTGGCGTTTCTGTTGGCTAGTCATATGGGACTGTAAACAATTCTCGTAATAGCCGATGATAGGTTGTACCAAGTTTTCGAGTGATCCTCTGTGAGACTTCCTTCGCCTGCACTACCGGTAACTACAGTACTATACCACGATATCCAGGCCCTTGTTGTGGTGATGTGGCATCTTTTAATGACAGCTTTCGGCGAGTGGCTTCCAAACAAAGTGGTGGAGATGCACCACCCCCACTTACGGCATATCTGGCCATGCTCAAAATGCACTCCGCCGGGGTTTGGTGTGTGTGCCGTGGCGTCACAAGTGCTCACTCGAATTGTGGGTCACCCATGCAGATTCAGGGAGTCATGCAGAGGTTTTTAACACGTTTTGGTTGATGGTATAAGCAAAGGCACCCAATCGGTGACACGATCCGGGACATCATGGCTGAATGATAGCAGACGGGAGGGGAGGTCTTCGTGCCGCAGGTGCTGCTACCTAGCTGTGGCTGAGGAGGAATCGTGTCAAGTTTGAGCAGTACCGTATAGTAGAAAGTGGATTAATTGACCTGCTTCGGGAAATTTGTGGCGAAGGGGCCACCTTCTTCATAGATGTGTCCTCTTCACGAAATGGATTTTGGTGCCCATGGAAGGATTCAAAAGGAGGGAATTCAGGCTTCACGCAATCCGCAACTGTACTCCCTTTTATTCCTATTTAAGTGTTCCAAGTTCACTGCGAGACGTCCATCTTTGTACCTGTACCAGTACTAGTACTCCCAAACAGGTCAACAGTCCTTTGGCGTCTTCCCCGATAAAGCGTGTGTAACCGGAAAAAGCAAGCTAATTAGCCTCTCCAAAACCCACTGCCCGCCGCCCCTTTCCCTTCCCTTTTTTTCGCGCTTTTCCCAACCAACCTCTCTCCACTAAGGCCATCGTCAACCTTTCTCTCAACACGAACCTCTTTTGTTTTCTCCCTCCAAGCTCCCTCCAAGGAATACAAGAGACTCTGCGGAGTAACGTCTAATCTTTTTTTTTCTTGTTTTTCCCTCCATCCGTTACTCAGTACATTCTTACTTTGTATCATCATCCTCCTCTTTTTTTGTGAGTGGCACTTTTTCCCCTCGTTTCGAACTTTTCTATATTTTGTTCTCGCCGTCTTCCATTTGTCTTCATTGCCCTGTCGGTACCTATTGGGGGGGGGGGGGGGGGGGGGGGGGGCGGGGGGGCGGGGGAG
>Ga0307513_10000699_pt1 | contig 48154 bp, 46 predicted proteins | sample 15_EM_MG_FD_202174 | JGI IMG/M metagenome (GOLD analysis project Ga0307513, IMG submission 202174) | Populus trichocarpa ectomycorrhiza microbial communities from riparian zone in the Pacific Northwest, United States - 15_EM | ecosystem: Host-associated > Plants > Roots > Unclassified | place... | reverse complement strand
GGGGGACGGGTCCGGGGGCAAGCCGCGGCGGTTGACCGGAAGATGACTGGAGGGCTCCTCGGGAGGAACCTCGAACGTCAAGTTCTGGGGTGAACCCTAATGTCCGGTGGTGGCGCATCGCAGAACTTGGCTGATTAGAATGCCCTGTGGCAGGAGTGGCTTTCCCCCAACTTTCAAGCGATGTCTGCAGTCCCTGCCAAGAGGTGACGGTCAGCTCTGTGACAACCCCAACGTACGATGATCTCGAATCAATGGCTCAGTTGCTCGAAGCCAGCGGCGACTACCGCGTCCTGCGCCGCCTCCGTCGTCAAACCGCTCAGCCCTCAGCTCTGCGCGGCGAAACCACCCGCCTCGGCATCGTGCTGGACGTCGAGACGACCGGCCTCGACCCCGCGACCGACGAGATCATCGAACTCGCCATGGTCCCGTTCACCTACGCCTTGGACGGCCGGGTCCTGGCGGTTCACGAACCCTTCGAGCGTCTCCGCCAGCCCTCGTCTCCAATCTCGCCCGAGATCACCAGGATCACCGGCATCGACGACGCCATGGTCGCCGGCAAGACGATCGACGCTGACGAGGTCGCGACCTTCGCCGCGCCCGCCGCCCTGATCATCGCCCACAACGCAGGCTTTGATCGCCGGTTCGCCGAGCGGCTGTCGGAGGTGTTCACCACCAAGGCCTGGGCTTGCTCGATGAGCCAGGTGCCCTGGGTCGAGGAGGGCTGCGCCGGCGCCAAGCTGACCTACATCGCCGCCGACCTCGGACTGTTCTACGACGGTCACCGTGCGGCCCACGACTGCCATGCCACCCTGGAGGTCCTGACCCGACCTCTCCCGACCTCCGGCGAGACTGGCCTTTCCAAGCTTCTCGCCGCAGCGCGAACGCCGGCGTGGCGCATCTGGGCCGAAGGCAGTCCGTTCGAGTTCAAGGACGCGCTTAAGGCCCGCGGCTACCGCTGGAACCCAGAGGGCGCCGGCGGTCCCAAGTCCTGGTACATCGACGTCGCCGACCATGATCGCGCGGCGGAGATCGACTATCTCTGCAAGGAAGTCTTCTTGGCCGACGTCAACATCCCCGTCCGCCAGCTCTCGGTCTACGACCGATTCTCCGACCGCATCTAGCGCGAGCTTTCCTCACTAGTCATCAGTTTCGACTGGACTTCTAGGTGCACGGAAGCGTCAGTCTGACCGTGCAGACCGACCCCGTGATAAACCCCGAACATGCCAGCGACGCCGCCGAGGCGCTGCTCGTGGCGATCACCGACGTACTTGAGTTCACGGTCGACCAATGCGCCGCGGCCGGCGCCATCGAACGCCTGCCGATCATCGCCGATCTGTGCCGCGACGTCGCGGTCCTGGCTGACGCCAGCGCGATCATCCTGCGCCATGGCCGCACGTGACCTCAGCGCTTTTTGATCAGCTCTTCGACATCGACCCGCAGCGCCCCGGCGATCCGCTCCAGCACCTGGATCGAGGGGTTGCGCTTGCCGCCCTCAACGCCGGAGAGATAGGTCTGATGCATGCTGGCGCGATGGGCGAGCTCCTCCTGGGTGAGCTCACGCTCACGTCGCAGCACCTGCACATTGAGGCCGACTCGGACCCGCACATCCATCCCGGCAGGACGGGTGCAGGCTTGACTTCAGCCCATAGATTATAAGTCATAATCGTTACGGCCGCCCGATCTACCCTGGCCCGCGCACAGGCCGAACTAATGCCGTTTCCCGACTTTGACCATTCTCTCACGCACCAGGATCGGGTGCTCGGCCTGTTGCTGGGTGGTTCGCTTGGGGATGCGCTCGGCGCGCCAATTAGGCTCATGAGCAAGGTGACGATCGACAGGTCTGGAGCCGGCGCTGCGCTGGTCTCCAGGCAAGCCAAGGTCGGAGCCGTCACCGAGCTGACGTGCTCGATGCTGGCTACGGTGAGGGAGGCGAACCGCCATGGGCCAAGAACGCTCGCAGAGGCGTTCGAGACGCCCGCCATGGACAAGGTGTCGAGGAACTTGGAAGCGCTCGTCAGCGCCGGACCGATTGGCCTGTTCGAGGAATGCGCGTTCGACGTGGGCTTCGAGACCGCGGCCCGAGCCGGCGGAGACCTCGAATGCAAAGTGGCGGCGGGACTGTTCGCCGACTGGGTGCAATGCGCTTCGGAGGGCAGGGCGCATGGAGCGGCCATCTTCAGCAGAAACCACAATCGCTGCGAGCTCTGGCGCATCGGCGAGGTCGATGCCCTCGCGATAGAAATCCTCCGCTCCGGCGCCGACGTATTCGGCGATCACGTTTCGCAGGCAAGTCTCGGCATCGGATACACCCCACGTTCGGCCTTGCTGCTGGCGCTCTGGGCCATCGCCCGCGCTGACAGCCCCCTCGATGCGCTCCATCGCGGGCTCTACATCAGCGGGCCTAGCCACGTGGTAGGCAGCCTGGTCGGTCAGGTGCTCGGCGCGCACCTTGGCGCCTCTTGGATCCCACCTGAACTCCTCAGCCAGCTCAACCTGACAGAGGCGACGTCGTTGGCCGCCGAGGCGCAGATCCCTTCCGGGTGAGCTGAGAACCACTCGCCACGCGGGTGTCGGCTTGACTTCGACCCATAGACTATAAGTCATACGACCCAAGCTCGGCCTTACGACCGATGCTGACGTACTTAGACTATAAGTCATAAGTCGTGGGCGTGGAGTTGGGATGAGAAGTTACACGCGACCCTTGCTGGTGACGGGCCTAGGCGCTGACGGCGAGACCGCCACGGCGCTGGAAGCCCTGCCTTTGAGGGTCGGCGAGCAGGGCGCGCTCTACGACGAACGCTGGCTGCAGAACCTTATCCAGCGCAATCCGCACATCGTGCCGGTCGACCAGATCGAGCCGGCTCTGACCCCGCTTGTTCCGGTCTGCATGGAGTTGCCGACGGGCTCGGGCTGGGCCGACAATCTGCTGATGACCGCGGACGGCGGCATCGTTCTGGTGGAAGCCAAGCTGTGGCGCAATCCCGAGGCAAGGCGCCAGGTTGTCGGGCAGGTGCTCGACTACGCCAAGGACCTCGCCTCCTGGACCTATGCCGAGCTGCAGGCCGCCGTGCGCTTCGCCCGGAAGGATCCGCGGCTCAATCTCTACGACCTGGTCTGCGGGTCAGAGGCTCCGCCCGAGCTGGAAGCGGCCTTCGTCGACGCCGTAACGCGCAACCTGCGCCTGGGCCGAGTGCTGTTGGTCGTCGCCGGCGACGGCATCCAGGAGAGCGCCGAGAAGCTCGCGGAATTCCTACAGCGCCACCTTGGTCTGCACTTCACCTTGGCGATGGTCGAGATCTCGCTATGGCGTACGCCGGACGGCGCCGTCTTCGTCCAGCCCAAGGTTCTGACGCGCACGGTGCAGATAGAGCGCGCCGTGGTGCGACTGGAAGGCGGCGTAACGCTGACGGCCGCGCAGTTCGCGCCGGGTGGTGCCCAGGCGCGGCCCGTCACCTTGTCGACCGAGACCTTCTATGAGGGTCTCGAGCGGATTGAGGCGGGGGTCGCCGAGCGGCTGGGCCGTTTCCTGGCGCGGGCCGAAGAGCTCGGCATCTATCCGGATGTCCAGCGCGGCCTGAGTCTTAAGTGGCAGGCAGCGGACGGGCTGTCGTTCCGTCTGCTGCACATGAACGCTCGCGGGCAGATCAACACCGACTGGGCCCACGGCGACGCCAACGCCATAGGCCGCATCGATCTCAGTCACACTTACCTCGCCGACCTCGCGGGGGCGCTGCCGGGCGGCAGCGTGCGGATGACGGCGACACCGGTCGGCTGGAGGGTCCTCGTTGATGGCCAACTGCCCACGGTCGCAAACCTTGTCGTGCATCCAGACGCGTGGCTCGCGGCGATGAAGACCTACGTTGGGCGTCTCAGCGAGGCGCTGCAGGTCCGGCACGCCGATCTGCCGACCAACACCAGTTCGCAAGAGGAAACCCAGTGACCATCACCACGATCTACAATGAGACTATCGGCAAGGTGCTTATTCGCTTGGTGCAGACGCCCAAGGGACTGGCTGCGGTGGCGGTGAAGGACGGCACGCGCACCGAGCCGATCTATGGCGACGATGCCGAAGAGCTGCTGTCGCAGGTTCGGCGAGAGATCGCCCAGATCAACCCGGATTACTTCGGTTTCGACGGCGCGCAGGCACGGTTCCTGAAGCTGTTTCCAGGCGGGTTTGACGACCCGGAGTTCGACCGGGAGGAGCGGGACTACAAGGTCGCCGCCAGCGCGGCGCTTAGCGACGCCGTGCCGCTCGAAAAGGCCAGGGCTGCCGACGCCGAAGTCTGCAAGGCGCTCGTGAAGATCTTCGGTCGTACCAATCTGCTCTCGTCCTTTGAGCAGATCCGCATCAGGAATGTGCTGCTCGGTCCGCACGGTCCGGCGTTCGCGCGGGCGGCAGCTCAGTTCACCGACGGTGATCTGGCCGGCGGGCTCGCTGGGATGGAGGTGGCGCTAAAGGCGCATGGGCCGGCGTCCTGGCCGCTGGTCACCTACCTGCCTTTCCTCTGGCGGCCCAACGACCACATGTACCTGAAGCCCCAGGTGACCCGCGACTTCGCGGACCGCGTGGGTCATCCCTTCGCGCAGGCCTATTCCGCGGGATTGAAGCCGGCTGTCTACAAGAGCCTGATGGAACTGGTCACGCAGACGGAGGCGGAGATCAGCGATCTCCAGCCCCGCGACTACATCGACATCCAGAGTTTCATCTGGGTGGTTGGCGCCTATGAGGAGGCGGCCGCGAGCATCGAAATCCAGCCGGCGGAATAAGGTGTCCAAAGCGTCCAAGGGACTGGACTTCAGTGCGGATGGAAGCATTTGTCATGAGCGAAGGCGCCCGCCGAACCCGGTGAGCCTTCGCCCCGACGGCCATGCCGACCCGGGGCTCGCGGTGGTGCGAGCGGCATGACGCCGCCACCAACCGGAGACCACCATGACGAAACTCACCGAAGCGCAACGCGATTTGCTGCGCGTCGCCGCCGCGACCGAAGACGGGGCCATCGAGGCCCCCACGGGCACCGCCGCCAAGCGGATCACCGTGCAACTCATCCGCAAGGGCCTGATGCTGAGCATCCCGCTCGACGACGGTGGACAGCGCATTCTGATCACCACCGAAGGCCGGGCGGCTTCGGTCGAGTCCGCCGCCGAAGCGCCGACGGAGGCGCCTAAGCGCTCGGGACGCCGGCCCGGCGTTGTTAAGCAGGCCGAGGGTCCTCCGACGGGCACCGATCCCGCATCAGCCAGCGCCGTCACGCCGAAAGGCAAGATCGGCGCGATCGTCGAGCTTCTGCGCCGCCCACAGGGGGCGACAATCGCCGACATGATGGCGGTCACCAATTGGCAGCCGCACTCGATCCGTGGTGCGCTGGCGGGCTCGGTCAAGAAGCAGCATGGCTTGGCGGTTAGCTCGACCAAGGACGCCGACGGACGCGTCTACCGCATCGCCGAGGAGGCCGCCCGATGAGCGCCGCGGCCGTGGATGCGGAGGTCATTGCACTCCAGGCTCTCAATATCGACGAGCTGCGCGGGGCTTGGCGGCGGCGCTTCGGCGCGCCGCCGCCCTATATCCGCTCCGGCGATTTTCTACGCCGCTGCCTCGCTGAGCGGATCCAGCTGCAGGTCCTAGGGGGCGATCCCGCCTTGGACGCGCAGCTGCGATCGCTCGTCCGGAGCTATGAGCGCTCGGGATCGGTAGTTCCGCCAGGACCCAAACCGAAGATCGGCGCCGTGCTGCTGCGCGAGTTCGACGGGAAGACCCACCGCGTCGAGGTGCTTGAAAAGGGTTTCCTCTGGGAAGGCCGAACGTCCGCCAGCCTCTCGACCATCGCCCGGGAAATCACCGGCGTGCGCTGGAACGGCCCGGCGTTCTTCGGTCTGCGGGCTGGCCGGCCATGAAGCCTTTGAGCCGGGCCCCGACCGACCGTGTTCGATGTGCGATCTACACCCGCAAAAGCTCGGAGGAGGGGCTGGAGCAGGCGTTCAACTCCCTCGATGCGCAGCGCGAGGCCTGCCAGGCCTATGTGCTTTCGCAAGCCGGCGAACGATGGTTGGCGCTGCCGGAGATCTACGATGATGGCGGCTATTCGGGCGGTTCGCTCGAACGACCCGCGCTCAAGCGGTTGCTCGCGGAAATCCAAGCCGGCAGGATCGATGTGGTGGTGGTCTACAAGGTCGACCGGCTGACCCGCTCCTTGAGCGACTTCGCCAAGATCGTCGATGTGCTCGACGCCGCGGGGGCGTCGTTCGTGAGCGTCACCCAGGCCTTTAACACCACGACCTCGATGGGCCGCCTGACACTCAATGTGCTGCTTTCCTTCGCCCAGTTCGAGCGAGAGGTAACGGGCGAGCGGATCCGCGACAAGATCGCTGCGTCCAAGGCCAAGGGTATCTGGATGGGCGGCAACATCCCGCTCGGCTACGACACTGAAGGCCGGACGCTCGTCATTAATCTGGCCGAGGCCGAGACCGTCCGCCAGATCTTCACCCGCTATCTCGAGCTGGGATCGGTCGCGCTCCTGCGGGACGAGCTGGAGATACGGGGCGTTCGATCGAAGAGTTGGACGACCAAGGCCGGCCACCCGAGCGGCGGCGGCGTTCTTGGTCGGGGCGCGCTGTTCCACCTGCTCTCGAACCGCGTCTATCTTGGGCAGATCACGCACAAGGAGCTGTCCCATCCGGGTCAGCACGCCGCGATCATCGATCAAGACATCTTCGAAGCCGTGCAGCTACGGTTGGCGACGAAAGCCGGCGCGAAGCGGCGTTCGATCGTTGGTTTGGCCCCGCGATCTCCGCGCGCGCCCTTGACCGGCCTGGTGTTCGACGACCGCGGCAACCGCATGTCCCCGGTCATCGCCAAAAAGGACGACGGGCGCTCATACGGCTACTACGTCTCCAGCGCCTGCCAGAAGGGTCGCCCCAATGACGCGGGGTCACTGAAGCGCGTGCCCGCCAGCGCGCTAGAACAGCTCATCTTGGACCGCGTGGTGCACCTTGGCCTGGCGCCCGCCGGCCACGATGCGCTTGATCCCTGGTCCAGCCTCCGCCGGGTGCTGCGTCGGGTTGAGGTGAGCCGCGGTTCAGTGCGGCTTAGCTTCGGTCTCGCGGCCTTGGGCGACGACTTCGATCCCACGGCGACCAGGGCGCGGCTGGATCGGGAGGATCGCATCGACCTCGACGCCGAAACGATCACCGTGATCGTCGGGGTGCAACTATCTCGGCGCGGGCAAGGCCGCGAGCTGATTGGACCAGCCGGTGCGGCCCCTCTGCTCGGCGGACTACTCGACAAGCCCTTGCTGCGGGCTCTTGTGCAGGCCGAGGCCTGGAAGCGTCGACTGCTGTCACGCAGGGCGCCAACCCTGGCCGCGATCGCCCAAGCCGACGGGATGCGGACGTCACAGTGCGACCGCATCCTGCGCCTGGCGTTCCTGGCGCCAGACCTGAAGCGGGCGATTGTCGAGGGGAGGGCGCCCCGGGGCCTGCTGCTACAGCGGCTGCGCGAGCAGGGCGTTGCGGACTGCTGGTCGGAGCAGCGCCGCCGGGCGAGCGCCTAGCCGCCGCCCAGGACATAGGCGTTGACGAGGCCGCGCGGGGGATAGGCGCCGAGCCTGATCCAGTGGGGAAACCCATGAGTCAGCACGAAGAAGAACTGGCTGACGCTATCGACCAGGTCGTCGTGCACGCCATGCGGAAAGCTGGCCAGCTCCTGCTCGAAGGTCTCCAACCACGGCGCGCTCTCTGGCAGGAAGACGGGGCGCTTCGCGATCTGCTGGGCGGCGTACTCAGCTCGAACGAACTTCTCGAGCCTTGGCGTGTAGCCGATCAGCCGATCATCGGTTCCACTCTCCCGCGCGAGCTGTTCCATCAACAGGATACCGGTGTGGCTGCGTTCGATCAGCAGGCCGGAAAGCTTCGCCCGCCACTTGCGCAAATGGGCGAGCTGAGTGGCGAAATCCCAGCGGCCATGCTCTGCCTTCAGCAGATACACCTCGTCGCCGCGTACGCCCCAGATCGTCGAGGCCGTGTAGTCCGCGGTTGGCGCGACCGAGACGCCGGTGTCCATCGACAGGATGACGGCCTCGTACTGGTCGACTCGCTTATTGCTGTCCAGGTCGAAGCGTTTGAACTGCTTCATCTGGAAGAGGTGTCCGCCAGGCGGCGTCGGGCGCTGCAGGTACTGGGCGTGGAAGGCGGCCTCGCCCAACTCCCGCTTGCGCTCTTCGAGCACCTGGGTCGTGAAGCGCTGCGGAAAAAGGATATCGCCCGGCATCATGTCGACGCGCGTCGAGGGGCCTGTTTCGAAGCTCATTTTGGTTGGAGCCTCTGCCGGTAGCTCCAGCAGGTCCCAGCCACCTTCGGCCTTCAGCCGCCCGAGCACGTCGTCCTGGTGCAGGCGCTGCATGACGACGATCACGACCCCATCGGCGGGGCGGTCGAAGCGCGTCATGGCGCTCGATTTGAGCCATTCGTGGGCGGCTTCACGTGTCGTGGAGGAGCCTGCCTCGGCGGCTTTCAGAGGATCGTCCAAGATCAGGATGTCGGCGCCGAGCCCAGTCAACGGTCCTCCAATGGAGGTCGTGTAACGGTAGCCGCCCGCGGTGGTGCGGACGTCATGCAGCGGCGGGTGCTTGGCGCGCAGCAGGGTTTTCGGAAAGATCGTCTCATAGCGAGGTGAGCGCAGGATCGTGCGGGCTTGGTGAGCGAAGGTGTCGGCCAGCTCGGCGCCATAGGACGCGCAAATGATCTTCAGAGAAGGGTTCAGGCCAAGCATGAAAGCCGGGAACGCGACGGATGCCTGGTAGGATTTGAAGTGGCGGGGCGCGACGGCGATCAGCAGACGCTTGATCTTGCCTTCGGAGACCTGCTGCAGCTTCCAGGAGATCGCGCGGAGATGATCGGCGTCGATGTACGGCTCGGCGCTCACGGTTTGATGCAGAAGCGCCTGAAAGACCCGAAAGTCCACGCGCGCTCTCTCGTCCAGCACGCGTTGGGCGAGCGCTGCATGGCCGGGCGTGAGCATCGTCACGACTCGTCCTCGCCGTCCGACGGATCCTTCGGCTTGGCCTTCTGAGCGTCGAGAATTTCCTGCAGGATCGCCAGCTCATGAGCACTGACTTGAGCTTCCTCACCGCCCTCGTGCGGGTAGGTTTGCCAGCCCAGGATCACGAGCTTGGCGCAGGCGACGTCGCCCTTCATGGCTTTTTGCATGACCGCCTTGGCTACCACCTCTCCCTGGGTCAGGGTCTTTTTCACGCCGTCGACCGTGATGGTGATCAGTTTGTTGCTCTCCTTGGCGATCAGGTCCTCGAACTTTGGCGGCGCCTTCGGACGCCCCTTCGGATTGCCCGATTTTCCAGGTTTGAACTGGCCGCTCTTCGGGGGCTTGCCGTAGCCGACCTTCTCATCCTTGCTGGCCATCATCCGGCCTCGCGAAGACGGTTGGAGGGGAGGCGTAATTGGGCGGCCGGTCGCTCCCGCGGCGGCGCGTCACCAACCTGGCCAATAAGGACAGGCGTCTTGCCGGTGAGATCAATCCATCGACGGATCGCCACGTCGACGAAACCAGGATCGATTTCAACCGCGCGGCAGATGCGGCCGGATTTCTCGCATGCGATCAGGGTCGAGCCACTACCCAAGAAGGGATCGACGACGATGTCGCCAACGTTGGTCATGTCGAGCAAAGCATCCTGAAGCATAGAAACGGGCTTCACCGTTGGATGGGATTTCAGTCCCTCTCGAGCATCCGATCCCATCGTTGTGGCCCCAGGGTAGGACCAGACGTTGCTGCGATCGCGGCCAAACCGCCCGAGCTGAATATTATTCCGATGCGGTGCGCGACCGGCTTTGAAGACAGGAAATAGTTCATGTTGGCTTCGCCACATGCTTCCCATGCCGCCCTTGCTCTTGTTCCAAACAATGAGGTTAAGTAACTCAAGCCCAAGCATTCGCCCCACAGCGAGGATTATTTCCACCGACCGCCAATCGATAAAGCTCGCGAACAGTCCGCCATCGACAAGATGCTGAAGCCAGACGCTGAACCAAGCCAGGTTGAACTCGATGAATTCTTCACGCGACATCTCGCCGCTGGCCATGGCGAACTCTTTGTGACCACTTCGCGTAACGTTGTTCTCTATCGCGACGTTGAAGGGCACGTCGGTCCCGATGAGTTGCGCCTTGCGCCCATCAGCGAAGAGGAACGCGGCGACCGCCTGATCGCGAGCGTCCCCACACGCGATCAAGTGCTCGCCCAGAGCCCATACATCGCCCGGCTGCGTCACCTGCTCCCGCTCGGGATCGACCTCCACCTCGCCCTCCTCGAGCGCCGGCGGCTCTTCCTCGGCCAGCACGATGTCGATCTCGGGCAGTTCGAAGCCGCTGAGCTCGATGGGCGCGCCGAGCTCGATCAGCTCCTTGAACTCCAACCTCAGCTCATCGAAGTCCCAACTTCCCTTCTCGGCGATGCGGTTCAGAGCGATCCGAAGAACGCGGATCTCTTCATCGTCCAGGTGATCTATGACGACGCAGGTGATCTCGGTGAAGCCGAGCTGCTTGGCGGCTTCCACCCGTTCATGTCCGTCGATGATCTCGTCGTCGGCCGTGATCAAGATAGGCAAACAGAACCCGAGCCGGGCGATCGCGTTGGCGATTCTCGTGATTTGGGCGGCGCTCGTTTTCCGCACCCGGCGACGAGCCGCGCGCAGCCTATCGATGGCGCGGAGCACCAGCCGTAGCTCGGGCGCCATATCATTGCGTCGACCTTTGCTCGCCCGTTCGGCGGCCAACCGTTCGGACAGGTCGTTGCGACGCTTGCGCGTCTTGCCCAGCAGCTGCTCGGCGACCTTCCGTTCGTCCTTGGGTGTTTTCGCGCTCACTCTTCTGCCCCCTTCCAAAGGGGTGAGACGAACGTGGATTTTCGCGTTCGTTTCACCCGCCACCAAATCTCGGGCGGAAGGAGAGGGCCATGAGCAGACACGAAGGTCCCTACGCGGTAGCGTAGGCCCTTCGTCATCCATCCATGACCAGAAGAAAGGCGCTCTGTCCGACTCACGTCAGCCAGTGCAGACAAGCCTGCCGCTGAGTGGGCGCAGAGTCAACTATCGGAAAACGTTGGAGATGCTTGCGTCCGAGGGCTGGAGCCGCAGGCGCGATTTTCGACGTCGTTCGCTCCCCGTCTGCCATCGAAGATGGCTGACGGGGAGCTAGACGTCGAGATAGTAAGCCGGTCGGCCTAATCTTTTTTCCGTGCGCCAAGGCGCCGCATCCGCGGCCCAATCGCCATAAGCGCGGGACCGGCGACGGACGGATTCCCTAAATTCCCTGTTCCTGATGTAGGGAAATGCCACCCGCGAATTGGCGAAGGCGGCTTGTTGCAAAGAGATTTTCGGATCTCCCGGAAACGCGGTGCACGGGGCGGCGCGTCGATGCAGGGAAGAATTACCCTGATGGCAGGGAATTTGTTGTGCCCGTGAGCAAACCGCACCGAAGCGCGGTGCAGCAGAGAAAAAGGGGGCAGTGTGGGGGCTGATATCAGGGTGCACGGGCTGCCTGAGACGCGCGGTTTCCCTATTCGAGGGGAATTAGGCGCGCAATGTCGGCGGGTTGGAAGCCCGAGCCGTTTCAGAGATCAGTTGGATAGACTGGGTGGCGGACTGACGGGGATTCGAACCCTGATTACGGTTTTACCCTGTTAACCGACGGAAATGTCGAGACAAAGTGGACCGACAATAACGCCAGAGACCAAATTGGAGATTTTCAGCAAAATATGCATGATCCGAAGATCAACTACGGTTTGGCCGATGCAAAAATTTCAGCGAATATTCGACAAATACTTGAAAAATACTGTCGGACTGTGTGGCGGTGAGAGAGGGATTCGAACCCTCGTTACGGTTTCCCGTAAACACGCTTTCCAAGCGTGCGCCTTCAGCCACTCGGCCACCTCACCTTGCCGCCACGGGAGGGGCGCCCCCCGCGGAGCGGCGCAATATAGCGATGAAGCCTAGCGCGGCAAGCCGCCTTCTGTCGCCATCGCCAGGCGGCGGGAATCGAAGAGCGAGTGCGCCGATCCCCTGGCCAGATCGGCCCTGAGCCGCCGGGAGTCGGCCGGCCACTGCGCGAGCCGTCCCACGGCGTCGGGCGTGCGTCGACGCAGCGCCTCGGCGGCGAGCGCCAGCCGATCGTCGAGCCTGCGCAGCCGAGCGCGGGTAGGCGCGATTTCGGGGGCGCGCCAGCGCTCGTCGATCAGGCCCAGGCGGGCGCGGGCGGCGGCCACCATCGTCGCGGCCGCCGCGACGTCGCCCTGGCGGGCGAGCGTCTGGGCGGCCGCCATCGCGCGGTCGGCGTCGTCCAGCAGACCGGCCGCCGTGATCGCGCGGCGCGCCTTTGGCGGGCAGGCGGCGGGGTCGAGCGCGCGCAGATAGGCCACCAGGCCGGCCATCACCGTGGGCGACGGCTCGGGCCCGTCGAATTCCTCGACGATCAGCCCATGGACGAAGGTTTCCAGGCTGGGGTCGCCCGGCGCGCGGCTTATCTTCAGTGCGGCGCGCGGCCCGCTGAGGTCAGGGATGGGCCTGGGGTCATCGATGCCGTTCCCCCGATGGGAGCTCATCAGGGAAGAGGTGACGTCGGCGGTCCCCGCCGCGCCGGAAAGGCCGGGGAACAGGAAATCGGGATTGCTGTGGCCCGCGCGGTGGCAGGTTTCACAGGCCAGGCCGGCGCGCGCCGCCTGACCGCCCAGCAGGGTGGGGGTGCGGAAGGCCGCGCGGCCGACCTCCACGGCCAGGGCCTGATTCCGCGGCGGCGGCGCCAGGCACTCCGTCGGCTCGGTGGTGAGCGCCCTGATGCGGTCGGCGCCCGGCGCGATCCAGCGCTCGGCGCGCAACGGCGCATCGGCGCTCTGGGCGAGCGCCGCGCCGGCCGCCAGGGCGCAGAGGGCGCCTAGCCGCGCGGTTCGTGCCCGGCGTCGATCCAACGGCGCAGCTCCTCGGCCTCTGCGCAGCCGAAGGCGCAGGCCTTGTCGAGCCGCGCCAACATCACCTTCGCGCCCGCCAGGTCGCCGCGTTCGACCTTCAGTTCGCCATAGTATTCGGTGGCGCCGCGGTGGTGCGGCGCGATGGCCAGGGCCTGCCGGTAGTAACCTTCGGCCCGGTCGTAATCGCCCTTCTTGCGCCAGGCGTAGCCCTGGTAGGTGAGGATGTCCGGGTGCGGGCCGAAAGCTTCGCGGGCCTGGGCCAGGCTCGCCAGGGCGTCGTCGTAGCGATGTTCGTTGATCAGGCTGACGGCGGTCATGTAGGCGCGGTCGCCGCCGGCCGGCCCGGCGAACAGCATGGGCGCGGGGGCCAGCGCCGCCACGCCGCTGGCCAGGGCGGTTTCCAGTTGGCCGGAAGCCGCCTTGAGGCCGTCGGCCTCGGCGCAGGTCCCGGCGCAAGCGTCGGCCTTCGCCTTCAGCCAGGCCAGTTCGTCCTTGGCCTTGGCGTCCTTCAGCCCGGCCAGCGCCAGGCCTAGGCCCAGGTGGCTGTCGATGTTGTCGGGATCGAGCTTGACCGCCCGGCCATAGGCCTTGCGCGCGCCCTTGTAGTCCTTCAGCCCGGCGTCGGCCGCGCCCAGCATCCGCCAGGCTTCAGTATTGGCGGGGGTTTGGGCGACGACACGGCCCAGGGCGGTCTTGGCGCCCTTGTAGTCCTGGGCCTGGAGGGCCGCGACGCCCGTCGCATACTGCTCGGCCGCGTCATAGCGCGGGGTCGAGATGCTGGGCGCTTCTGAGTTTCCCATGCCGCCGCCGCCGGCCGCGTCCGCCAGCGAGAGCGGCGACAGGGTGCAGGCGACGATGAGCAGCAGGCGGTTGCGCAGGTGAGCCGACATGGTGATCCTCCTGAAGAACGCGGCCAGTTTCTCATGGATGCCGATATCTGTCAGCGCTCCTTGCAGATCACGTTCGTGCAATCTGGCGACGGCTTCCCTATGTTGGCGCAAGCAACCTCCCACCGGAGAGAGACCGATGTTCAGCGCACACAAGACCCTCGAATTGCCGACGATCGACACCGCCCTTCCGGGGCGCTCCACCCCGGTGATGGCGACGGCGGAGACGCACTTCATCAATGGCCATCCGCTGAAGGGCCCCTATCCCGACGGCCTGGAGACCGCCCAGTTCGCCATGGGCTGTTTCTGGGGCGAGGAGCGCAAGTTCTGGAGCCTGCCCGGCGTCTGGGTGACGGCGGTCGGCTATGTCGGCGGCATCACGCCCAACCCGACCTACGAGGAAACCTGCACCGGGCGCACGGGCCATACCGAGGCGGTGCTGGTGGTCTACGATCCCAAGGCGATCACCTACACCGAGCTGCTGAAGGTGTTCTGGGAAAACCACGACCCCACCCAGGGCATGCGGCAGGGGAACGATATCGGCACGCAGTACCGTTCCGGCATCTACGCCGAGAACGACGCCCAGCTCGCGGCCGCCGAAGCGTCGAAGCTGGCTTACCAGCAGGCGCTCTCCGCCAGGGGGTTCGGGCGGATCATGACCGAGATCGCGCCGGCCGGCCCGTTCTATTTCGCCGAGGCCTACCACCAGCAGTACCTGGCCAAGAATCCGGCCGGCTATTGCGGCGTCGGCGGCACGGGCGTCAGCTGCCCGATCGGTCTGGGCGTGGCGAGCTAGCCTGGCGGTCGCACCGTCAATCCTCCAGGATCAGGCTCTCGCGGTTGGTGTTGCGCAGCCGCAGCGCGACGACGAAGGCCGCCGCCATCATCACCGACACATAGATGTAGAAGCCTTCCTCGTGGCCGATCTGCTTGAACCAGAGCGCCACATATTCGGCCGTGCCCCCGAACACGGCGTTGGCCGCGGCATAGGGCAGGGCGACGCCCAGCGCCCGGACATGGACGGGGAACAACTCGGCCTTCACCACCGCGTTGACGGCGGTATAGCCCGACAGGACGATCACCAGGGTGCTCATCAGCAGGAAGGCCGCCATGGCCGAACTCGCAGCCCCGATGGCCACGAAGGCGGGATAGGTGATCACCGCGCCGATCCCGAAGGCGGCGGCCAGCGTCGCCTTGCGACTGAGCTTGTCCGACAGCCAGCCGAAGGCCGGTTGCACCAGCATGTAGACCACCAGCGCGGCGGCGGTGACGGCGGTGGCCGTGTCCTTGGAGAAGCCCGAGGTGTTGACCAGGAACTTCTGCATGTAGGTAGTGTAGGCGTAGAAGCCGAGCGAACCCGCCGACGTCAGGGCGAAGATGATCGCCGTCTCCCGCGGGAAGTGGACGAACAGCATCATGGTCTTGGCCCGCGATGGGCCCTGCGCCTGGGCGGCGGTGAAGGAGACGCTCTCCTCCAGGCCCAGCCGGATCCAGAACACCACCACCGCCAGCAGGCCGCCGATGGCGAACGGGATGCGCCAGCCCCAATCCTCGAGGTCGGCCTTGGGTAACAGGTGCTGGAGGGCGATCAGCACGCCCAGCGCCAGCAGCTGGCCCAGGATCAGGGTCACGTACTGGATGCTGGACCACAGGCCGCGGTGGGTGCGGCCGGCCATCTCCGACATGTAGGTGGCGCTGGCGCCGTACTCGCCGCCGATGGACAGGCCCTGGATCAGCCTCAGGATCACCAGCCCCGCCGGGGCCGCGGCGCCGATCATGGCGTAGTCCGGCAGGAGGGCGATGGCGAAGGAGGCCAGGCACATCATCGCCACCGAGACGCTCAAGGCGGTGCGGCGGCCGGATCGGTCGGCGTAGAGCCCCATCAGCCAGGCGCCGACCGGCCGGGCGAAGAAGCCGACGGCGAAGACGGCGGCGGCCTGCAGCAACTGGGCGGTCGTGTCCCCCTTCGGGAAGAAGTGCTTGGCGAAATAGAGGGAGAAGGAGGAGTAGGCGAACCAGTCGTACCATTCGACGAGATTGCCGGCCGAACCGCCCAGGATCGCCTTGAAACGGCCGAACGGCGTCAGCCCGACCCTCGTGTCGCTCGCAGCCATGGCGTCCCCCGTTGCCTGGGGGAAGCCTAGCTCGGTTCGGCGCCGAACGGCCAGACCATCCGGCGCCTGCCGCGGTCAGAGACGTCCCGGCAGGACGAGAACCAGGACGATCACCAGGATGAGCCCCAGTCCGCCGCTCGGGAAATAGCCCCAGCTTCGGCTATGGCCCCAGGTCGGCAAGGCGCCGATCAACAGCAATATCAGGACGATGATTATGATTGTGCCGAGCGTCATGGCGCGTTTCCCTCCAGCGAGCCCCCCGACCGTGAAGTCGCAAACGAGGCATGACGGCGGAGGTTCCGCCCGCGGCGGCGGCTAGTCGACCACGTCGGCGGTGTGGAGGTGGGCGTCGGTGTCCTTGACGCCCATGGCGTACATCACCCCGATGAAGGCGCCCTTGACCCGCGGCAGGACCAGCAGGGTCAGCAGCGCGAGCGGGATGACGATCGCCGGGACCATGATCGCCGGCGATGCTTCCCAGACGATCGGGAACAGCAGCAGCGGCGCGACCACCAGGTGGCCCACCAGCAGGATGGTGAAATAGGCCGGGCCGTCGTCGGCCGGATAGCGCGCCAGATCATGCCCGCAACCCTGGCAACGGGCCTCGACCTTCAGGTAGCGCCAGAACATCGGGCTTTTCCCACAGGCCGGGCACACCCCGCGAAGGCCACGCTTCATGGACTGGAGGATCGGGCGCCGATGCGACTGCGACATGGGTCCTATATGACCCTTGGGGGCGCCCGATGGAAGATGACGCGCCGTCGCAGGGATGTCCCCAGGCGCTATTTTGCGTCGCGGGCGGTGTCGGACACGGCGCGGCCGGCGGCCGCAACGTCCCGGCCGGCGCCTTCGATGGTGTTGCAGGCGCCGACGATCAGCGCCACGGCGACGGCGGTCAGGGCGATTACCTTGCGCATCGTTTCGAACTCCAGTGCGGCCATGGTCAAGCTGGCCCTTCTAAGCGGCGTCGATCGATCCGATCAACCCTGGCCAAGCTTGCGGGGGCAATTGTCGTTCAGCGTCAGGATGCCGCAGGCGGCGATAACCTTATGACTACCAGGGCGCGCGCAGAGTGAATCCGACAACTGCAGGAAGTGGACATGCCAAGCACCCCTGAGATCAAGAGACTGCGCGCCCTGGAGGACTACGGGGTCCTCGACACCGCGCCCGAGGAAGCCTTCGATCGCCTCACCAGCCTGGCGGCCGACCTGTTCGACGCGCCCATCGCCCTGGTCTCCCTGATTGACGCGGAGCGCCAGTGGTTCAAGTCGCGCTACGGTCTCGATGCGGCCTCGACGCCGCGGGAGTGGGCCTTCTGCGCCCACACCATCGAACAGGCGCGGCAATCGACCCTGGTGGTGGAGGACGCAACCCTCGACGCGAGGTTCTCGGCCAACCCGCTGGTGATCGGCGATCCGAATATCCGCTTCTACGCCGGCGCGGTCCTGACCTCGAGCGAGGGGCTCAACCTGGGCACGCTCTGCGTGATCGACACCAAGCCGCGCCCGGCGCCGTCAGAGGAAAACCTGCGAAGACTCAACATCCTGGCGCAAATCGTTGTCGATGAGCTGGAGCTGCGCCGCACGATGCGCATAGCCGAGGAGAAGCAACGGCTGCTGGATATGGCCGAGCGGATGTCCGGCGTCGGCCACTGGCGCTACCGCATTTCCGATGGCCAGATCCTGTGGTCCGACGAGGTCTATCGGATCCATGGGGTGACGCGCGACACGTTCGATCCGCAAAATGCCGACGCGGTTGCGTTCTTCAGCAATGAGGATCGCGCCACTATCCACGCCCTGGTGGCCGAGACGATCCGCACAGGGCGCGGCTACGAGTTCGAGATGGTCCTGACCGCCTTCGACGGCCCGCGGCAGGTCATCTGCAAGGCCGACGCGCTTCTGGGCGAGAACGGCGAGGTGGAGGCCATCTGCGGCGTCTTCCAGGATGTGACCGAGCAGCGGAAGACCCAGGCTGCGGTGGTCGCGAGCGAGCAGAGGTTTCGGCGGCTGGCGGTCAATGCGCCGGACATGATCGCCGAAAGCCGGCTGGACGGCGTCATGACCTATGTCTCGCCCGCCTGCCTGCCGCTCACCGGCTTCACGCCCGAGGAACTGGTGGGGCGGCCCTTCACCTCGCTGATGCACCCAGAGGACGGCGCCAAGGTGCTGGAGATGTGCCAGACCGTCTTCGCCTCAAAAGGCGCGGTCGCGCCCTGGCCCGTGGAGTTCCGCGCCGTCCACAAGGACGGGCGCGACCTGTGGTTCGAATGCAAGCCGACCCTGACCGTCGACCCCGTCACCGGCCGGTTCGTGGGGCTGATCGACGTGCTGCGCGACATCACCGAGCGGAAGCAGATGGAGGCGCAGCTTCGTCAGGCGCGCGTCGACGCCGAGGCCGCCGCCGTGGTGAAGAGCGAATTTGTCGCCAATATGAGCCACGAGCTGCGCACGCCGCTCACCAGCATCATCGGGTTCACCGCCCTGGCGTCCGAACAGCCGGACCTGTCGGACCTCAGCCGCAAATATGTTGGCCGCGTCGGCGACGCCAGCCGCGCATTGTTGTGTACAGTCAATGATATCCTGGATTTTTCTAAGCTCGAAGCCGGGCAGGTGCACATCCACCCGCAACCTGTCTGCCTGACCGATCTGGCCCGTTCGACCCTGGAGTTGTTCTCCCCGCAGGCGGCCGCCAAGGACCTGGCGCTGGTGCTGGAGATGGGCGCGGAACTCGACGATCTGGTGGTGTCCGCCGATCCCGACCGCGTGCGTCAGATCCTGCTGAACCTGATCGGCAACGCGGTGAAATTCACCGACAATGGCGGCGTGACCCTGCGCTTGAGCTATGACCCGCCTGCCGGGATGCTGAAGGTGGAGGTCGTCGACACCGGCCCGGGCGTACCGGCGAACAAGCAGGACCTGCTGTTCCGGCGCTTCTCGGAGGTGGACGGGGCGCTTACCCGCAGCCATGGCGGCACCGGGCTTGGCCTGGCGATCTGCAAGGGCCTGGTGGAGGCGATGGGCGGCGCGCTGGGCGTCGACAGCGTCGCCGGCCAAGGATCGCGCTTCTGGTTCGAGATCTCGACGCCGGTGGCGGCCGCAGCCCCGGCTGCGGCGGAGGCCGGCCCATCCGACGGGCCGAGCCTCGGCGGAATGCGCCTGCTGGTGGTCGACGACCATGAGGCCAACCGCGACCTCGTTCGCCTGTTCCTGGCGGACGCCGGCGTCGAGATCACACAAGCGACGGACGGCGAGCAGGCGGTGAGGCTTGCCGCCGAGCGGCCTTTCGACGTCATCCTGATGGACGTGCGCATGCCGACGCTGGACGGCCCCGGCGCCTTGCGCCGCATCCGCCAGGCCGCCGGACCCAATGACGCCACGCCGATCGTGGCCTTCACCGCCGACGCCGACGCCGACGCGGTGGCGCACCTGCTGGCCCAGGGCTTCCAAGGCGCGGTGACCAAGCCGATGACGCCCGGAGGGCTGATCAGCGGCCTTGTGCGCGCCGTCGCCTTCGAGGGCGACCACGCATCGTGGGAGTATGCCGACGCCGTTTAAGCCGGTTATCCCGGTGGACGACGCGCCGCGACGCTGACAGGCGCGCGCCCTCGCCTGGCCTCCCCCGCGCGCGGGGGAGGAAAGAGGGCGTCAGTTCTCGTCCATCTTCAGGGCGGCGATGAAGGCTTCCTGCGGGATCTCCACCTTGCCGAACTGGCGCATGCGCTTCTTGCCGGCCTTCTGCTTGTCCAGCAGCTTGCGCTTGCGGCTGGCGTCGCCGCCGTAGCACTTGGCGGTCACGTCCTTGCGCAGGGCGCGGATCGTCTCGCGCGCGATGATCCGCCCGCCGATGGCCGCCTGCAGCGGGATCTGGAACATGTGCGGCGGGATCAGGTCCTTCATCCGCTCCACCATCGAGCGGCCGCGCGCCTCGGCGCGGTCGGCGTGGACCAGCATGGAAAGCGCGTCCACCGGCTCGGCGTTCACCAGGATCGACATCTTCACCAGGTTGCCGGTGCGATAGCCCTCGATCTGGTAGTCGAAGGAGGCGTAGCCCTTGGAGATGCTCTTCAGCCGGTCGTAGAAGTCGAACACCACCTCGTTCAGCGGCAGGTCGTAGACCACCAGGGCGCGTGAGCCGACGTAGGAGAGCTCCCGCTGCTCGCCGCGGCGGTCCTGGCAGAGCTTGATCACCGAGCCCAGGTATTCGTCGGGCGTCAGGATGGTGGCCTTGATCCAGGGTTCGGCGATGGAGACGATCTTGATCGGGTCGGGCAGGTCGGCGGGATTGTGCAGCTCGATCTCGTCGCCGTTCAGCAGGGTGATCTTGTAGACGACGCTGGGGGCGGTCGCGATGAGGTCGAGGTCGAACTCGCGGGAGAGGCGCTCCTGGATGATCTCCAGGTGGAGCAACCCTAAGAACCCGCAGCGGAAGCCGAAGCCCAGGGCGGCGCTGGTCTCCATCTCGTAGCTGAAGCTGGCGTCGTTGAGGCGCAGACGCCCGATGGCGGCGCGCAGGTCCTCGAAATCGGCGGCGTCGACGGGGAAGAGGCCGCAGAACACCACCGGCTGGACCTCGCGGAAGCCGGTGAGGGGCGAGGTGGTCTGGCGACGTTCCTCGGTGATGGTGTCGCCCACGGCGGCGTCGGCCACCTGCTTGATCTGGGCGGTGATGTAGCCGACCTCGCCGGGGCCGAGCGCCTCGACCTCGGTCTGCTTGGGGGTGAAGACGCCGATCTTGTCCACCTGGTAGGTGGCGCCGGCGTTGACCATGCGGACCTTCATGCCGGCCTTCAGGACGCCGTCGAACACCCGCACCAGCACCACGACGCCGAGGTAGGGGTCGTACCAGGCGTCCACCAGCAGGGCCTTCAGCGGCGCCTCGATGTCGCCCTTAGGCGGGGGCAGGCGGGTGACCACGGCTTCCAGCACATCGCCGATGCCGATCCCGCTCTTGGCCGAGCAGAGGACGGCCTCGGAGGCGTCGATGCCGATGACGTCCTCGATCTGCTGGCGGATGCGCTCGGGCTCGGCGGCCGGCAGGTCGATCTTGTTGAGGACCGGGACGATCTCGTGGTTGTTGTCGATGGCCTGGTAGACGTTGGCCAGCGTCTGGGCCTCGACGCCCTGGCTGGCGTCCACCACCAGGATGGAGCCTTCGCAGGCCGCCAGGCTGCGGGAGACCTCGTAGGCGAAGTCGACGTGGCCAGGGGTGTCCATCAGGTTGAGGACGTAGTCCTGGCCGTCCTTGGCGCGGTAGTTCAGGCGCACCGTCTGGGCCTTGATGGTGATCCCGCGCTCGCGCTCGATCTCCATGTTGTCGAGCACCTGCTCGGTCATCTCGCGCTTGGTCAGGCCGCCCGTCTCCTGGATCAGGCGGTCGGACAGCGTCGACTTGCCGTGGTCGATGTGGGCCACGATGGAGAAGTTGCGGATATTGGAAAGCGGGGTCGTCATGGGGCTGCGTCTAGCACATTCGCGCGGCCTTGCGAGGGCGTGCGACGCCGTAGCCGGGGGATCATGGTTAACCGGCCGTTAAGCTTGGCCGCCGCATTGAGGACGCGAACAGATGCGAGGCTCCCGCCAGCCGCTTTGGAGAAGACCCGCTCATGGATCGCCGCACCCTCATCGCCTCGGGCCTGCTCACCCTGGGGGCCGCCGGATGCGCCACCGCGCGCCCGCGCGACCCCTACCGCGAAGGCGGCCCGGCCTCGGACGCGCCGAAGGCCGAGACCTATAGCCGCGACGAGATCGTCAACAACGTCTCCGACGCCCTGGGCGTCACCGCCGAGGCCGCCGGCGGGGCGGTGGAGCGCGTCTTCCGGGATAACGGCCAGCCCACCGCCTATATCGCCGGGGAGGAAGCCTCCGGCGCCATCACGGTCGGCCTGCGTTATGGCCGGGGCCTGCTCTACATGAAGGGCCGCCCGACCATCGAGGTGTTCTGGCAAGGGCCGTCGATCGGCTGGGACCTGGGCGGCAACGCCAGCCGGGTCTTCACCCTCTGCTACAATCTCCAGTATCCGGAGGCGATCTACCAGCGCTTCCCCGGCGTCGAGGGCTCGGCCTATCTGGTGGGCGGCCTGGGGGTGAACTACCAGCGCGCCGACGACATCACGCTGGCCCCCATCCGCGCCGGCGTCGGCCTGCGCCTGGGCGCCAACGTCGGGTATCTCGCCTATTCGCGGAAGCGGAACATCCTGCCGTTCTAGTCTCTCCTCTCCACCCGCTTCTTCGGGGGGAGAGGCAGGGTGAGGGGGGCGTTCGCGCCATGCTGTGACTGCGGCGAAGGCCGCGTGTCGCCTGCCGGCCATCCGCGCCGTTGGCGCGGGCCCTCGCCCGACCTCTCCCGCGAGCGGGAGAGGAGAGGCGTCTCAGTGCTTGTCGACCTTGCCGGCCAGCCAGTCCATCACCGCCAGGAGGACGCCGGAGACCACGAAGGTGACGTGGATCACCACCAGCCACATGAGGGTGCGATCGGCGATGGCCTCGCCTTCCGACAGCCGCATGAAGGCCCGCAGCAGGGCGATGGCCGAGATCGCCACGATGGAGGCGATCAGCTTCATCTTCAGGCCGGAGAAATCCACAGTGCCCATCCAGCTGGGGCGATCCTCGTGGTTAGCGGTGTCGATCTTGGAGACGAAGTTCTCGTAGCCCGAGAAGATCACGATCAGCAGCAGGTTGCCGGCCAGCGACAGGTCGATCAGCGACAGCACCATCAGGATCGCCTGTTCCGGCGACATGGTGAAGATGTGGCTCAGTTCGTGGACGGCCTCGTTGAAGAACACCACCACCAGGCCGGCCAGCGCCACCACCAGGCCGACGTAGAACGGCGCCATCAGCCAGCGGGACTGGAAGAGGCCTTCCTCCAGCCAGCGTTCGATGAGGTGCTTCTTCTGGGGCGGGGGCGCGACGGGGGGCGACATGGGTTCTCCTCAGGCGCGGAGCTTGGCGCCGACGGCCTTTTCGGCGGCGGCGACGATGCGGGACGACAGGGCCTCGATCTCGGCGTCGGTCAGGGTCTTTTCGCGCGGCTGGATGGTCACCTCGACGGCCACGGATTTCGCGCCGTCGGGTACGCCGGGGCCCTGGTAGACGTCGAACACGCGGGCGGCCTCGATCAGCGCCTTGTCGGCCCCGGCCACGGCGCGTGACAGGTCGCCGGCCGCGGTCGCCTGGCCCACCACGAAGGCGAAGTCCCGCTTCAGCGGCATCAGGGGCGACAGCGCCAGGGCCGGCTTGGTCTTGGTCGCCTTGCGCTTCGGTTCGGGCAGGGCGTCGATGTTGAGTTCGAAGGCGTAGAGCGGGCCTTCGACGTCGAGGGCCTTGAGGATCGCCGGATGGATCTCGCCGAACTCGGCCAACAGGGTCTTGGGGCCAAGCTGCAGCCGGGCCGAGCGGCCGGGGTGCCACCAGGGCGCGCTCTGGCCCTGGACGGTCTGCAGCGGCGGGGCGCCCAGTTCCTCCAGCAGGGTCATGAGGTCGGCCTTGAGCTCGAACAGCGGATCGGGCGCCTTGCCGTCCCAGCGGCGCGGCGGGCGGGGGGCGACCACGGCGGCGACCGCCGTCACCTGGTCGCCCGGCTGGTCGCCGCGATAGAAGGGCCCGACCTCGAACACCGCCACGTCGGGGAAGCCCTGGCGGGCGTTGCGGCCCGCCGCCTCGATCAGGTTGGGCAGGATCGAGGGGCGCATGGTGTTGAGGTCGGCGGCGATGGGGTTGGCCAGCACCAGGGCTTCGGCTCCGCCGCCGAACAGCACCGCGGTCTCGCGCTTCAGGAAGCTCCAGGTGATGGCTTCGGAGAAGCCGCGCGCGGCCATGGCGCGGCGGGCGTTGCGCACGCGGACCTGGCGCGGGGTCAGCACCCCGCCGGCCGGCCGGGCGATCTCCGGCAAGGGGGTGGAGGGCAGGGCGCCGTAGCCCTGGATGCGGGCGACTTCCTCCACCAGGTCGGCCTGGCCTTCCACGTCGCGACGCCAGGTCGGCGGCGTCACCTGGTCGCCGGCCACGGTGAAGCCCAGCGCGGTCAGAATCTCGTCGATCCGCGCGGCGCCGATGGAGAGGCCCGAGAGCTTCTCGACATAGCCGCGATCGAAGGTCATCGGCCCGGGAGGGGCCGGCGCCTGGCCGGCCAGGGTCGCCTCCGACGCCTCGCCGCCGCAGAGTTCGAGGATCAGCCTGGTCGCCAGGTCGAGGCCCTCGACGCAGGACTGCGGGTCGACGCCGCGGGCGAAGCGATATTGCGCGTCGGAATTGATGCCGGTGGCGCGCCCCGCCTGGGCCGTGCGGATCGGGTCGAACCAGGCGCTCTCCACGAAGACGTCGGTGGTGGTTTCCGAACTGCCGGTCGAGGCGCCGCCCATGACGCCGCCGAAGCCGATGACGCCGGAGCCGTCGGCGATCACGCAGATCTCGGGCGTCGCGGCGTAGGTCTTGCCGTCCAGGGCCTCCAGGCGCTCGCCCTCGCGACCCAGGCGCGCCTCGATGAAGCCGCCGGTGAGCCTGCCCGCGTCATAGACGTGCAGCGGCCGGGCGCGGTCGTAGGCGATCAGGTTGGTGACGTCGACCAGGGCGTTGATCGAGCGAAGCCCGATGGCCAGGAGGCGCTGCTGCAGCCAGGCGGGCGAGGGGCCGTTCCTGACCCCCCGGATCAGCCGCCCGGCGAACACCGGGCAGGCGCCCGAAGCGTCCAGCCGGATCTCGATCGGATTGGGGAAGGTCCCCTTCACCGGCGCGACCGCAAGGTCCTTCAAGGTCCCGACCCCGGCGGCGGCCAGGTCGCGGGCGATGCCGGCGACGCCCAGCCAGTCGGGCCGGTTCGGCGTCACCTCGAAGTCGATGACCGCTTCCAGGCCGAGTGCTTCGGCCGCAGATGTCCCGACCTTCAGAGACCCGTCCAGCTCCATGATTCCGTTGGATTCTTCGGCGGTCTCCAGTTCGGCGGCCGAACACAGCATGCCGTTGGAGACCACGCCGCGCACGGGCCGCGCCTCCAGCGTCACGCCCAAGCCCGGCACATAGGCGCCGATGGGGGCGTAGATGGTGGTCAGCCCGGCCCGCGCATTGGGCGCGCCGCAGACGATCTCCTTGCGCCCGTCGAGGGTGTCCACCTGGCAGACCCGCAGCCGGTCGGCGTTGGGGTGCTGGACGGCCTCGACGATCTTGGCGACCGAGAACTGGGCGAGCTTGGCGGCGGGGTCCTCGACATGCTCGACCTCCAGGCCGGCCATGGTCATGGCGTCCACCACCTGTTGGGCCGTGGCGTCGGTCTCGAGATGCTCGCGCAGCCAGGAAAGCGTGAATTTCATGACGCGGTCCCTCAGCTCAGGCCGGTGGCGGTGTTGGGCATGGCGAAGGGCGAGAAGCCGTAGTGCGCCAGCCAGCGGGTGTCGCTGGCGAACATGTCGCGCAGGTCGGGCATGCCGTACTTCAGGCTCGCCAGGCGGTCGATGCCGAAGCCGGCGGCGAAGCCCTGCCAGACGTCCGGGTCGAGGCCGCAGTTGCGCAGCACGTTGGGATGCACCATCCCGCAGCCGGCGATCTCCAGCCAGTCGTCGCCCTGGCCGATCCTGATCTCGCCGCCGGAACGGTCGCAGCGCACGTCCATCTCCGCCGAGGGCTCGGTGAAGGGGAAGTGGTGGGGCCGGAAGCGGGTCTCCACCGCCGGGGTCTCGAAGAAGCGGCTGATGAACGTATCCATCGTCCACTTCAGGTGGCCCATGTGGATCGCCCGGTCGATGACCAGCAGCTCCATCTGGTGGAACATCGGGGTGTGGGTGGCGTCGGAGTCCGAACGATAGGTGCGGCCGGGGATGATCACCCGGATCGGCGGTTCCTGGCCGCTCGCGATCCAGGGCGCGGCCGGCTTCTCGTTGGTCTTCTGCATCATCCGCACCTGCACGGGGCTGGTGTGGGTGCGCAGCACCTTGCGTTCGGCGCCTTCGGCGGCCTGCAGGAAGAAGGTGTCGTGCATCTCGCGGGCCGGATGCTTGGGCGGGAAGTTCAGGGCCGTGAAGTTGTGGAAGTCGTCCTCGATGTCCGGCCCCTCGGCCAGGCCGAAGCCCATCTCGGCGAAGATGGCGATCATCTCGTCCATCACCTGCATGGTGGGATGGACCCCGCCCTTGCGGCGCGGCGGCTCGGGCAGGGAGAGGTCGACGCGCTCGACGGCGAGGCGGGCGTCGAGTTCGGCGGCGTCGAGGCTCGCCTTGCGCGCGGCGATCCTGGCGGTGATGCGGTCGCGCAGGCCGTTGATCAGCGGCCCGCGCTCGCGGCGTTCGTCGGGGCTCATGGAGCCCAGGGATTTCAGCAGGTCGGAGATCGTGCCGGACTTGCCCAGGGCCGCCACCCGCAGGGCGTCGAGGCCCTGGGCGTCGGCGGCCTGGTCGATGGCGGCGGCCAAGTCTGCTTCGAGCGCGGAGATGTCGGTCATGGCGGTTCGTCTAACGTGGCGGGTCGTTTGCGGAAAGAGGGCATGAAAAAGCCCTCCGACGTCTCCGCCGGAGGGCTCTTCAAATCTTGAAGGCGCGGACGCCTAAGATCCTCAAGCCAGCGCGGCGTGAACCTTCTCGGCGATGGCCTTGAACCCGGTGGGGTCGTTGCCCGCGATGTCGGCGAGCACCTTGCGGTCGATTTCGATCCCGGCCAGGTCGAGGCCGTGGATAAATCGGGCGTAGGTCAGGCCTTCGACGCGCGCGGCGGCGTTGATGCGCTGGATCCACAGCGAACGGAAGTTGCGCTTGCGGACCTTGCGGTCGCGGTAGGCGTACTGGCCGGCCTTGTCGACAGCGGCCTTGGCCGTGCGGATGGTGTTCTTGCGGCGGCCGTAGAAACCCTTGGCCTGCTCGAGAACCTTCTTGTGACGGGCGTGGGAAACGACGCCTCTTTTAACGCGTGCCATCTCTCAGCTCCTCAGCTCAGGCCATAGGGGATGAAGATCTTGATGATCTTCGTATCCGAGGCCGACATCACCTTGGTGCCGCGGTTGGTGCGGATATATTTCGAGTTGTGGCTGATCAGACGGTGGCGCTTGCCTGCCACGCCGGCCTTGATCTTGCCGGTAGCCGTCAGCTTGAAGCGCTTTTTGGCGCCTGACTTGGTCTTCAGTTTCGGCATTTCTCTGCGGAGCGCGAGCCCCGTCCTCTGGCGTATTGATGAACCGCCCTGGCATGCCATTGGCCAGACGGTTCCGAAGGGGAGGGCTGATACGTGAAAGGGCGTGGGAAAGCAACCGTCTGCGTACGTGTCGCCGTCCATCGACGGGCGGCCTACTGGCTCTGGCGCTTCAGTTCGGCGGTGAAGCGGGCCTTGCCGGCGGCGTAGGCGGCGCGGCAGCCTTCGGGGTCGACGAAGGGGTTGGGGGCGCCGGGCTTCATGGCGGCGCGCTTTTCGGCGCGGCGATAGATCAGGGAGCGGCTGCTGAGGAAGACCTCGCAGGGGAGCTTCTCCACCGTGGCGAAGCTCCTGGCGTAGTCCTCGGCCACATTGGGGTAGTCGGGATTGTTCACCAGCCGGTAGCCGGGCGGCACGCTGAGCGAACAGTCCACGAGGGCTGCGCGCACGACCCCGTCGATCTTCACCGGGAAGGTCCAGGTGGTGCAGCCCTTGGTGTGGCCGGCCGTGACGTGCGCCGTCAGCGTCACCGCGCCCAGGGTCACCTTGTCGCCGTCGGCCAGGATCCTGTCGGGCGTGATGCGCGGGAAGGGCTCGCTGTCGCCGAACACCGGATCGTCCAGGCCGCCGCGGGCCATGGCCGCGCCGTCCTCGGCGCTGGCGTAGAGCGCGGCCCCGGTCGCCTTCTTCAGCGCCGCCAGCCCGCCGGCATGGTCGAAATGGGCGTGGGTGTTGAGCAGGATCTTCACCTGGCCGGGTTCGAAACCCAGGGTCTTCAGGTTCGAAAGGATCTGGGGCGCGGTGGCCTCATAGCCGCCGTCGATGAGAATCAGCCCGCCGTCGGTGGAGATCAGATAGGCCGCCACATCGGAGGCGCCGACGTAATAGAGGCCGGCCCCGATCTGGAACGGCGCGGTCGGCTCGTTGTCGCCCTGGCGGGCGAGGGGTGTCCCCGCACAAAGAAAAGCGGCCGCCCCGAGGACGGCCGCCGCCTTGAACTTTAGGGGTTCGAGGATCAACGAGGCGCCAGGATCATGATCATCTGGCGGCCCTCCATCCGGGGTTCGTACTCACATTTGGCCACTGGCTCAAAGTCCGCGCGGACCTGCTGCAGCAGCTTCATGCCAAGTTCCGGGTGCGCCAGTTCGCGGCCACGGAAGCGAAGGGTGACCTTCACCTTGTCGCCTTCTTCGAAGAAGCGATGCATCGAGCGCGCCTTGACCTGATAATCGTGCGTGTCGATGTTGGGGCGGAGCTTGATCTCCTTGATCTCCACCACCTTCTGCCGCTTGCGCGCCTCGTTCTTCTTCTTCTGTTCCTGGAACTTGAACTTGCCGTAGTCCAGGATCTTGCAAACGGGCGGATCCGCGTTGGGGACGATTTCCACCAGGTCCAGGCCCGCCTCCTGGGCGGCTTCCATGGCGGAGGAGGTCGGCATCACGCCCTGTTTCTCACCGTTCTGATCGATGAGGAGAACCTTGGGGACGCGGATGTCTTCGTTGATGCGCGGGCCGTCCTTGACGGGGGGCGCTTGCATGGGGCGGCGAATAGGCGGGGCTCCGTATGTTGTTTCGGCGATCGGCGCCCGGCCGAAAAGGCGGTCGGGCGCGCCTATACTATATGAGCTTGCGCCCCAGGGCTATCAAGCGGTGCGGACGGGGGCCGGGCGCAGAGATTTTGCGGCCTGGACGACGCTCTCGACCGGCAGTTTCGCCAGATCGTCGGCCTGCAGCACCGTGACATGTCCGCGCGGCGCCGACAGCGCCGGGTCCGAGGCCTTGGAGAACAGCACGATGGTCGGGGCGCCGGCCGCCGCGGCGAGGTGCAGGGGGCCGGTGTCGTTGCCGATCACCAGCGCCGCGCGCGCGCCCAGCAGGCCGATCTGGGCGAAATCGGTGCGGCCGGTGAGGTCGCGGGCCTGGCTCAGGCCCCGCTGGATCTGGCGGGCGATCTCGCCTTCCTGCGGGCCGCCGATGATCAGGATGTCGTAACCCTCGGCATAAAGCGCCTTGGCCAGTTGGCCGTAGAGTTCGGCCGGCCAGCGCTTGTCCAGCCGATGCGCCGCGCCGCCGGGGATCAGCAGGACGGTGGGGCGCCGGGCGCCGGCCGGCTGGCGTTCCTTCGGCGCCTTGTCCAGGATCCACGACAGGTCCGGGGGCGGCGCGCCGCTGGGCTGGGTCGGCGCGTCGGGCCAGATCCCGGCGTGCTTCAGCTGATCGGCCTGGCGCTCCAGGGTGTGCATCAGGTCGCGGCGGGAATTCCTGTGCGGGTGCGAGGCGCCGATGGCGATGCCCGACCACTCCGGGGCGGAAAACTGCAGCCCGTAGAAGATCATGCTGGATCGCGAGGAGGTCTGCAGGTCGTAGACGCGGTCGTAGCGGGCCTTGCGCAGCCGCGACAGCAGGGCGAGCCACTGGCCGATCCCTTGCGCCCGCCCGTCGGTCTCCACCGCGTCGAAATAGGGCGACGACCTGGCGAGGCTTTCGAAGGGCGGGGTGGTCAGCAGGGTGATGTGCGCGCCGGGATGGGCCTCGCGGATCTTCTTCATCGCCGACAGCGCCAGGACGAAATCCCCCAGCGCGGAGAGCTTGATCACCAGGATCTTCTTGGGCTCGCGCCTGGCCATCAGGCCCGCGCCTCCAGCACCCGTTCATAGGCCGCCAGGGTGGCGGCGCACATGGCGTCCACCGAATAGAGCCGCGTGGCGCGGTTGGCGCCGGCCTGGCCCATGGCCGAAAGCCGTCCGGGGCCGGCGTCCAGCGCCCGCGTCAGGGCGCCCACCCAGGCCGCGGAGTCGTTTGGCTTGGCCAGCCAGCCGGTCTCGCCGTGCACCACGGTCTCGGTCGCCCCGCCGTGGTCGGAGGCCAGCACCGGGCGGCCCATCACCTGGGGCTCCACCGCCGTGCGGCCGAAGGACTCCGGCACCGTCGTCGGCATCATCGCCACGTCGGCCAGCAGATAGGCCGCCGGCATGTCGTCGCAGTGGCCGACGATGCGCACCTGGTCGACGAGGTCACCCTCGGCGATGGCGGCCTTCACCTCGTCCACATAGTCGTCGCGGCCACGGGCGTCGCCGGCGAACAGGATCAGGAAATCGCTGCGCCCCTGAGCCTTCAGGGCGGCGGCGGCCGAGACCACCAGCAGATGGCCCTTGATGCGGGTGAAGCGGCCGGCGAGCAGGAACTTGGTGCGCCGGTCGGCGGCGGCGACGCCCCAGGCGCTGCGCAGAGCCTCGACCCGGTCGGGGGTGACGAAGGTGGGGCTGAAGCGGGACAGGTCGATGCCGCGCGGGATGGTGACGATCTTCTCCGGCGGGATGGCGTGCTCGGCCAGCACATGCTCGCGGGTGTAGTCGGAGTTGGCGATCACCAGGTCGCCGCGGGTCATCACCGCGTTGTACCAGCGCTTGAGCTGGTTGTTGGCGTTGTAGACGCCGTGATAGGTCGCCACGAAGGGCACGCCCGTGCTTTTCGCCGCCCACAGCGCCGAGAAGGCCGGCGCGCGCGAGCGGGCGTGGACGATGTCGATCTTCTCGCGGCGGATCAGGTCCACCAGCCGCGCGGCGTTGCCCAGCATGACCAGCGGGTTCTTGGTCTGCACCGGCATCTGGGCCATGCGCGCACCGTCCGCTTCCAGCCGCGCCGCCATGCGGCCGCCGCGCGTGGCCACGAAGGCCCGACCGTTCGCCCGCACCACGGCGTGGGCCACGTCGATCGTCGTCTGCTCCGCCCCGCCGGTCTCGAGTTCCGGGACGACCTGCAGAAGGGTGAAGGTTGCGGGCAGCGTCACGGCTCCCTCCATAGCGCCTGGGGCGGTTTGGTAAAGTACGGCCGGCCCCCTTGCACGAACCTTTGAGGCGCGGCACGCAGTCGCCATGACCGAAGAACATGGATTCCTGCCGCGGCCGGGCGGTGAGCGGCTGGCCTGGCGGCGTGTCGCGGGGCGAGGCCCGACGGTGGTCTGGATGGGCGGCTTCCGCTCCGACATGACTGGAACCAAGGCCCAGGGCCTGGCCGACTGGGCCGGGCGGACGGGCAGGGCCTATCTGCGGTTTGACTATTTCGCCCATGGCGAGTCGAGCGGCGACTTCCTGGAGGCCACCATCACCGGCTGGCGGGCCGATGCGCTGGCGGTGCTGGACGACCTGACCCGGGGGGAGGTGGTGATCGTCGGCTCCTCCATGGGCGGCTGGATCGCCTGCCTGGCGGCCATGGCGCGGCCGGACCGGGTCAAGGCCCTGGTCCTGCTGGCGCCGGCGCCCGACTTCACCGAGAAGCTGATGCGGCCGCAGCTGCCGGCCGAGGCGCTGGCGGCGCTGGAACGCGACGGCGTCTGGCTGCAGCCCTCGGCCTATGGCGACCCGAACCCCATCGCGCGGGCCTTGCTGGACGACGGCGACCGCTGGTCGATCCTGCCGGGGCCGGTGAATGTCACGGCGCCCGTCCGCATCCTGCAGGGGGGCGACGACCCCGACGTGCCGTGGCGCCACGCCCTGGACCTGGCCCAGGCGATCAAGAGCGACGATGTCGTCTTCAGCCTGATCAAGGACGGGGACCATCGGCTGTCGCGCCCGCAGGACATCGACAGGTTGATCACGGCGGTGGAAGAGGTCGTCTAGGCGTTCAGTCCCGAGGTCGAGTGGACCGGACCGAGTCTTCGTGGCGCCACCGTGGATACCAGGCCCATGGATCCTCGCGGTGTGGAGCACTCGGCAAACTGAGTCCTCCACACCTGCCTGCTTCAACCGAGGGCTTGCCTGTAGAAGTCCGCGAGCCGTGCGATGGCGGGGGTCACATATTGGTCCCGATCATAGAGGTCGACGTGGCTCGCGCCTTCGATCCAGAACAGCTCCTTGGGCTCTTGCGCCTTGGGGAAAGCCTGCTCGGTGATCCACTTCGTATCCGCCTTTGTCCCGACGATCATCAGCAGCGGGCGTGGGGCGATCATGTCGATGAAGGAGAAGCCGTCCGACGCCGCGATCTTGTCGACGCTGATCCAAGGCATCTGCTTGGTCGAGCGCGGGTTTTGCGCGCGCGGCGTACAGTAATACTCCCAGCCCTCGTAGACGTACTGGCCTGCCGCCCGCGCATCGGCTTCGCTGGGCGGAAAGATAGGGAATGTCTGCGGGCCTTCGCCGCGCGCCGCGGCGGTACGGGCCTTCGCGGCATTGTCGAGCATGGCGTGAAGAACGGCCGGATCCTGCTTGCCGTCATAACCCTGGCGGAAGAACTTGCCGATATCGACGCCGCTGACCGTCGCCAGCGCCTTCACACGCAGATCGGTCGCCGTCGCCGGTATGACGTAGCCGCCTGACGCACAGATGCCGAACAGGCCGATCCGGTCGGGATCGACATTGTCCTGCACGCTCATGAAGGAGATGGCGGACTTGATGTCCTCGACCCGGTGCGCCGGATCCTCGAGGCCGCGCGGGGCGCCGCCGCTTTCGCCGTTATAAGCAGCGTCGAAGGCCAGGGTGATGAAGCCCTGTTCGGCCAGTCGGCGCGCATAGAGCCCCGCCGTCTGCTCCTTCACGCCGCTGGCGGGATGGCTGACGACGATGGCCGGGAGACGCCCCGCTGCTGCACCTTCGGGGACATAGAGATGTCCGGCGAGCGGAATGCCGGCGCTGTCGAACGTGACGTCGATCTTGGTCATGGACCCTTGTTCCTTACTGGCTGCAGCCTGAGTGCGCCCGGCCTCTGGAATGGCGGCGAGGAGCGGAAGCGACACGCCAAGGATCGCGGTCGTGCCGATCAGGCCGCGCCGCGTCGGATCCGCTCTCATGCCATATCCTCTTTCCGGACTTTCGACGGATCGGCCGACGTGATTGATGCACGCCGATCCGTGGTTACGCCCTCCTTCTTAGCGAAAGCCGGCGCCGCACCGGTAGATCGAAGCTGCCAGAGACATGCACGATCCTGCCAAAATCGGCTTTCTCCGCAGGCGACAGCTGGCGCCGTGTGTGGCAATATCCCTTGATGAACCCCATGCTGTTCGATGAGCTGCGATCGTTGATCGCCCGGCACGCCGGCGAGGACTCCAAGCCGTTGCGGCTCATGCCGAATGTCATCCTTGGCCGGGAGACCGCACGTACGCCGCCTTGCCCGCACGTCATCGAACCGATGGTTTCCGTCATCGCGCAGGGCGCCAAGCGCATGGATGTCGGGGATCGCGGCCTGGCCTATCGCACCGGTCAGTACATGGTCATTCCCATCGACATGCCGGTCGATGCGCATGTCGTCGAAGCATCCGACACCGCGCCCTTTCTGGGCTTCGGGCTGACATTGAGCGCCGAGGCCATCGCCAGCCTGCTTCTCGAGGCCGGCGCGTCGCGCCCAGCAGCGCAAGACGGTTCGGGGATGGCGGTGAGCGACCTGACCGACGACCTGCTCGACCCGATCGTCCGTCTGCTTCGGCTGCTTGACCGACCCGGCGATATTCCCATCCTCGGCGCGGCCCTGGAGCGCGAGATCACATGGCGGCTGCTGACGGGCCCCCAGGGCGCCATGGTGCGCCAGATCGGCGTCGCCGACAGTCGCGTGGCCCGCATCGGACGGGCGGCGCGATGGCTGCGCCATCACTTTACGGAAACGGTCCGGATCGAGGATGTCGCCGAGGTGGCCAGCATGAGCATCACCTCGCTTCACCGCCACTTTCGCGCGATCACGTCATTGACGCCGATCCAGTATCAGAAGCAGCTCCGCCTTCACGCCGCCCGCGTCCGTCTCATGGCGGCGCCGGAGGATGTCGCCGACGTCGGCTTCGCCGTCGGCTATGACAGTCCCTCGCAATTCAGCCGGGAATATCGCCGCCTGTTCGGCAAGCCTCCAGGCATGGACGGCGCGCAGATGAGAGAAACGCAGCGACGCCTGATCCCGTCCACCTGACCTCGGGACCGAACACCTAGGCCGTTTCCGGAGAACCGGGGCGGGCGCCCGACGCCTCGGCCTGAAGCAGGCCGCGGGGTCAGTTGAACTCGTCTTCCAGCGCCGCCAGCCGGGCGGCCTGGTCCTCGGCGATCAACGGGCCGATGACGTCGTCGAGGGCCTCGCCCTCCATGATCTTGGCGAGGTTGTAGAGCGTCAGGTTGATCCGGTGGTCGGTGACGCGGCCTTGCGGGAAGTTGTAGGTGCGGATGCGCTCCGACCGGTCGCCGGAGCCCACCTGGCTCTTGCGGCTCTGCGCGCGCTCGGTGTCCAGGGCCTGGCGTTTCTGGTCGTAGAGGCGGACCTTCAGCTCCTTCATCGCCCGCGCGCGGTTCTGGTGCTGGGACTTTTCCGACGAGGTCACCACGATGCCCGAGGGCATGTGGGTGATGCGCACCGCGGAGTCGGTCTTGTTGACGTGCTGGCCGCCGGCGCCGCTGGAGCGGTAGGTGTCGATGCGGATGTCGGCGTCGTTGATCTCGATCTCGACGTCTTCGGGCTCCGGCAGCACGGCGACCGTGGCGGCCGAGGTGTGGATGCGCCCGCCGGCCTCGGTCTCGGGCACGCGCTGGACCCGGTGGACCCCGCTCTCGAACTTCAGGCGGCCGAAGACGCCGTCGCCGGTGACCGAGGCGATGATCTCCTTGAAACCGCCGGCGTCGCCCTCGGAGATCGAATCGACCTCGACGCGCCAGCCCTGGCTCTGGGCGTAGCGCTGGTACATGCGGAAAAGGTCGCCGGCGAAGAGGGCGGCCTCGTCGCCGCCGGTGCCGGCGCGCAGTTCGAGGATGGCCGAGGCGTTCTCGTCCTGGTCCTTCGGCGCCAGCAGCAGCGCCACCCCGCGCTCCAGGTCCGGCAGGCGCGCGTCGAGGGCGTCGAGCTCCTCGCGCGCCATGGCGGCCATGTCGGCGTCGCCGCCGTCGGCCATCTCGGCGAGTTCGGCGCGCTCGGCCCTGGCCCGGTCGACGGCCTGGACGGCGTCCACCACCGGTTTCAGCTCGGCGTGTTCCTTCGACAGGCGCACGATCTCGCCCCCGTCGGAGGCCGCGCCCATCCGCGCCTCGATCTCGCGGAAGCGGTCGAGGACCTGATCGAGTCTGGCTTGGGGGAGTCTCACTTGATGCGCCGTCCTTGCAGAGGGAGGCTTCTCTAGCCTCCCGCCCGGCGCTTGCCAAATGATGCCGTTCCTCGCCCCGCTTGCGGGGAGAGGCCAGGTGAGGGGAACAGTCTTGCCGCGCCTGCGCGATTGGGAATCGGTAAGGCCCTCACCCGACCTCTCCCGCGGGCGGGAGAGGAGATAAAGCGTTTAAGCCCGCTGGCCGTTCACTGCGGCGACGCCGAACGGGCCGAGCTTGACAGTGCCCTTCATGGTGTCGCCGGCGACGTCGACGTCGAATTCCAGGGTCATCGGCATGGGGCTGGTGATGGGGTGCGACCAGACCAGCTTGTCGCCGTCGACCTTGCCCGACATGTCCAGGTCGCCCATCGGGCCATTGGCCTTCGCCGTGAAGGTGTCGCCGCTGGTGGCGATCGCCGTGGCGAGCGTCTGCGCGCCCATCGGGGTGTCGATGGTGATGTTCCAATTCCCGTCCGCGGACATGGGCTTCCTCCTGATTGTAGCGGCTACCTAATCAACTCGATCTTTGCGCGCAAGGGCAAATGACGGAGGCGTCATTTTCATGAACGCCGGGCTATTCCGCCGCTTCCAGCTTGGCGGCCTCGGTCGCGTCGATTTCCGCGGCGCGCGCCTCCACCAGGCCGACGATGTGGTCGACCATGCCGACGTTGTTGAGCTTGTGGTCGGGCTTGCCGGCCACGTAGATCATGCCCGCGCCCTTGCCGCCGCCGGTGAAGCCGAGGTCGGTCATCAGCGCCTCGCCCGGGCCGTTCACCACGCAGCCGATGATCGACAGGCTCATGGGGGTGGAGATGTGCGCCAGCCGCTGTTCCAGCGCCTCGACCGTGGCGATGACGTTGAAGCCCTGCCGTGCGCAGGAGGGGCAGGCGATGATGTTGACGCCGCGATGGCGCAGCCCCAGCGACTTCAGCATGTCGAAGCCGACCTTGATCTCCTCGACCGGATCGGCGGCCAGGGAGACGCGGATGGTGTCGCCGATGCCCGCCCACAGCAGGTTTCCCATGCCGATGGAGGACTTCACCGTCCCGGTGCGCAAGGCCCCGGCCTCGGTGACGCCGATGTGCAGCGGGCAGTCGATGGCCTCGGCCAGTTGCTGGTAGGCGGCCACGGTCATGAAGACGTCGGAGGCCTTCACGCTGATCTTGAACTCGTGGAAGTCGTGGTCCTGCAGGATGCGGGCGTGGTTGAGCGCGCTCTCCACCATGGCGTCGGGGCAGGGCTCGCCGTACTTTTCCAGCAGGTCGCGCTCCAGGGACCCGGCGTTGACGCCGATGCGCATGGAGCAGCCGTGGTCGCGGGCGGCCTGGATGACGTCCTTGACGCGGGCCGACGAGCCGATGTTGCCGGGGTTGATCCGCAGGCAGGCGGCCCCGGCCTGGGCCGCCTCGATCCCGCGCTTGTAGTGGAAGTGGATGTCGGCCACGAGCGGGACCTTGGACGCCTTGGCGATGGCCCGGAACGCCGCCGTCGAGTCCTCGTCGGGGCAGGAGACGCGGACGATGTCGGCGCCGGCCTCTTCCAGGGCGCGGATCTGGTCGATGGTCGCCGCGGCGTCGGCCGTCAGCGTGTTGGTCATCGACTGGACGGTGATCGGGGCGTCGCCGCCCACTTCCACGGCGCCGACGCGAATCTTGCGGGACACGCGGCGCTGGATCGTGCGCCAGGGACGGAGGTGGGTGTGGTCTTGGCTGCTCATGCGATCTGCAAGGTAAGGCCTTGCGATGAAAATCCCAAGACAGTCGGTGCGGGCGTCAGCCGGCGAGCTTGCTGATCAGCGATTGCGGCGCGGGCATCAGGCCCTTGGTCTGGCCGCCGACGAAGACCTGGAACGCGGCGGGATCGGAGACGTCGGCGGTCAGGCCGCCGAGCGTCGGCGCGCGATAGGCTTCGCCCGCGGCGAGTTGCCGGGCGAAATAGACCGAGCCGTCCGGACCGCGGACGATCAGCGACGCGGGCTTGCGGGCCTGCAGGGTGACGGTCGAGGCGTCGGCCGCCGCGCCATAGACGGTTCCGGCCGCCACGAAGGTCGGAGGCAGCGGCTCGGCCGGCTCGGCCGGCGTCGCGGGCTTGTTCGCCGTCGCCAGCTTAGCCGCGGCGATGGCCGCATCGGCCGACCCGCCGCCGGCCGTGGCGGCTTCCAGGCCGGGGGTCTCGTAGGGGGTGGGGGTGGTGGATTCCACCGGCGCGGGCAATGGCGCGCCCAGGGCCACCGGCCCGCCCTTGGCGGTGGCGGCGGGCTTCACCGACTCGGCCGCGGCGCGCGCGGGCGGCGGCGCATCCTCGGTCATGGCGCGCTGGGCGACGTTCCATAGCGCGATGGCCGCGACCACCAGGGCGCCTGCGACGCCGGCGATCACCAGCCGCGGGTCGCGCCCCTGGTCGACGCCCACCGGGCCGCGCAACGGCTCCTCGCGAGACGGTTCGTCGGCCTTGAAGCGCCGCACGGCGGCTTCGCCGTCGAGGCCCAGCGCATTGGCGTAGGCCCGCACATAGCCGATGGTGAAGGGCCGCGAGGGCAGGGCGTCGAGGCGACGATCCTCCAGCGCCGCCAAATAGGCGCGGCGGATGCAGGTGGTCTCGGCGACCTGTTCCAAGGTCAGGTGCTGGAATTCGCGGATAGCTTTCAGCGCTGCGCCAATATCGGGGCCGGCATCGATTGAAGGCATGAAGGTTTCGGCGGCGTTATGCCGGCGATCGACCATCGAGGTCGGTATCAGATCGAGATCCTGGCCAGTATCAAGTGGCATGACGACCTGCTAAAGACATTCGAACGTCACGACCACTGATCGCGCTCGCGCCCCGTCCCGTGTGTCCCGGCGATGCAAGTATTAGCTTGTGGATAACATCGCACCCTAAGTGATTCAATGCGATATTCGGTCACGGGCGTTAAAGATTCACTATAGAGCAAGGTACAGCTTCCGGGCGAGCGTCTCGATCTCGTTGCGCACCGAACCGCCGGTTCCCTTCAGCAAGGCCGACACGCCCCGCCGGGCCGCCTCGCGGTCGCAGGACAGCACCATCTGCTTGACCGGACCGATGCCGGCCGGCGGCATGGAGAGCCGCTCGAAGCCAAGCGCCACAAGGGTGAAGGCCTCCAGCGGGCGCCCCGCCATTTCGCCGCATACGGACACTGGCGTACCGGTCTCGGCGCAGGCTTTCTGGATGGCTTCCAGCGCCCGCAGGGCCGGCGGCGACAACGGATCGTAGCGGTCGGCGACCCTGACGTTGCCTCTGTCGGCGGCGAAGATGTACTGCATCAAGTCATTGGTGCCGACGGAAACGAAGTCTGTCATCGGTAAAAGCGCGTCCAGATGCCAGATCAGCGACGGCGCCTCGATCATGGCGCCGACGTCCAGGCGCGAGGGCGCCGGGCGGCCGCGACGCTGGGCCCAGCCCACCTCGTGGTCCACCAGGGCGCGGGCCGCGCGGAATTCGTCCACCGAGGTCACCAGCGGGAACATGATCCGTAGCGGCCGGCCGCGCGAAGCCGCGATCAGCGCCCGGAGTTGCAGGCGCAGCAGGGCCGGGCGGTCCAGCCCCATGCGGATGGCGCGCCAGCCCAGCGCCGGATTGTCCTCCCGCTCGGCTTCCAGATAGGGCAGCACCTTGTCGCCGCCGAGATCGAGCGTGCGGAAGGTCACCGGCATGTCGCCGGCGGCGTCCAGCACGCGTTCGTAGAGCGCCGTCTGGGCGCTGAACCGCGGCAGCTCCTCGGCCACCATGAACTGGAACTCGGTGCGGAACAGGCCGATCCCCTCGGCGCCGGTCTCCACCAGGATGTCCAGGTCGACGTCGAGGCCGGCGTTCATCAGCAGGGTGATCTTGGCGCCGTCGCGGGTGAAGGCCGGCGTATCGCGCAGCTTGGCGAACTCCGCCCGCCGCTGGGTGCGCACGTCCATCCGCGCCAGGATCGCCTTCACCACGTCGGGGCGCGGGCGCAGATAGGCCTCGCCCGCCTCGGCGTCGACGATGACGCGGTCGCCCTCCGAGACCCGGTCGCGCAGGCCGGCGAGGCGCCCCACGCACGGGATGTCCAGGGCGCGGGCCACGATGGCGGCGTGGCTGGCGACGGAGCCTTCCTCCAGCAACAGGCCCTTCAGCTTGGTGCGGTCGTATTCCAGCAGGTCGGCGGGGCCGAGGTTGCGCGCCACCAGGATGGCGTTCTCCGGCAACTCGCGCGCCACATGGCCGTCGCCGGAAAGGTGGCGCAGCAGCCGGTCGTTCAGGTCTTCCAGGTCGTGCAGGCGTTCGCGCAGATAGGGGTCGCGGGCCTGGCCCAGGCGCGCCCGGTGCTCGGATCGCACCCGCTCGACGGCGGCCTCGGCGGTCAGGCCGTTGCGGACGGCGTCCTCCAGCGACCGGTTCCAGCCGCGGTCGTGGGCGAACATCCGGTAGGTTTCCAGCACCTCGTAGGAGTCGGCCACCAGCCCGTGCTGGCCTTCCAGCATGACGTCGATCTGCGACTGCAGGGCGCTGATCGCCGCGGCCAGCCGGATCTCCTCGGCCGGCACGTCGTCCGACAGCAGTTGCGACGGCGCCACCGGCGGCTCGTGCAGGATCACCTTGCCGTAGGCCAGGCCCTCGGCGAACTTCGCGCCCTTCAGCAGTTCGGACCTGTGGGGCGCCAGCTCGACGCCCTTGAGCTCCTCGCCGCGCACCAGCTCGCCGCCGGTCATCATCTCGGCCAGGACCATGGCGACGATCTGCAGGTCCTCGACCTCGTCTTCGGTGTAGACCCGCTCGGTGCGGTTCTGGACCACCAGCACCCCGATGGTGCGGCCGCCGCGGAGCAAGGGCACGCCCAGGAACGCGTGGTACGGGTCTTCGCCGGTCTCGGGACGGTAGGAGAAGGCCGGGTGGTTGGGGGCGTCGGCCAGGTTCAGCGGCCGGCCCAGCTTCATGATCTCGCCCACCAGGCCTTCGCCGGGCTTCATGCGGGTGACGTGGACGGCGTCGCGCGCCAGGCCTTCGGTGGCGAACAGCTCCATCTCGCCGGCCGCCCGGCTCATGTAGAGCGAGCACACTTCGGCGACCATCGAGCGGGCGATGATCCGCACGACCATGTCGAGTCGCGCCTGCACCGGACCGCCCCCGGCCAGCGACTCGCGTATCTGGCGCAGCAAACTCCGCTGCCCCGCAATGGCCATGGGCCTCTGTCTCCCTAATCCCACTGCGCTCTAGCAGTTTTAGGCGTCGGAACGGAGACGGAAAGACGGGCTGGTCCCGCTTTGCGCCGCCGCAGCCGGCGCCGGCCCGTCCTTCGCCCCGATCCCCGCCCGTTCTGCGCTTTTCGTGACCATGTTTAGCGTCGGCGTATTGCCGAAAGGTTCAACGGCGCAGGTTTTGATTCGTTTCCGCGATGGCCCCGTCGCCCTGGCCCCCGTCGCCCTGGCCCCCTAGGTTGGCGCCCATGCGATCCATCAGTCCTTGTGTCCCCGGCGGGCGCCCGACGTCATGAGCGAGCGGGACGGAAAGGGCTGGGCCGACCTGCTGGGCGAGGGACGCCTGCCGCGCTTTGCGCTGGTCTGCCTGGGGGTGTGGCTGACGGCGGCCGACGCCCTGGTGACCGCCACCATCATGCCCAGCGTCGGGGCCGACCTCGGCGGCTACGGCTATTTCGGCTGGGTGGTCGCGGGCTTCCTGCTGGGCTGCATCGTGGCCGGGTCCAGCGCCGGGTGGCTGTCGGAGCGCCTCGGCCTGCGGCCCGCCGCCATGATGGCCGGCCTGGTCTATGCGCTGGGCTGCGCACTGAGCGCGGCCGCCCCCGACATCGCCTGGTTCCTGGCCGGGCGCGTGCTGCAGGGCGCGGGCGCGGGATGGGTGCTGGGCCTCTGCTACGTGGCCATCGGGGTGCTGTTTCCCGAGCGCCACCTCGCCCGCGTCTTCGCCGCGGCCACCGCGGTCTGGGGACCAGCGACCCTGCTCGGGCCCCTGGTGGGCGGGCTCTTCGCCACGGCGGGATTCTGGCGCGGCGCCTTCTGGATGTTCGCCGGCCAGGCCCTGGTGTTCAGCCTGGCGGCCCTGCTGATGTTGCCCAGGCTGGAGCGCAAGCCTGCGGCCGGCGGCCTGCCTTGGCGCCAGCTCAGCCTGGTGGCGGCCGGGGTCGCCTGCATCGCCGTGGCCGACCTCGCCGGCGGGCTCGGCCGCTCGGTCGCGCTGATCCTGGCCGGTTTCGCGCTCCTGCTGGCGGTGGTGCGGGTCGATGCGACGGCCGCCGTGCGCCTGCTGCCGCGCGGGGTCTCGGACCTGCGCACCATCTGCAGCGCCGGCTATCTCACCATCTTCACGCTCAGCGCCGCCGGCATGGGCCTGGGCGTCTACGGGGCAGCGATCCTGCAACGGCTGCATGGCCTCTCGCCGCTCACCGCCGGCTACGTGATCTGCGCCGACGCGGCCGGCTGGACCGTGGCCGCCCTGCTGGTGGCGGGCGCAGGCGAGGCGTGGGACCGCCGGTTCATCCGCATCGGGTCGGGCGTCGTGGTCCTGGGGCTGGTCCTGCTGACGCTCGCCATGCGCGACGGGCCATTGGCCTTGATCGTGGTCGCGGCCCTGACGCTGGGGACGGGCTTTGGCCTGTGCTGGAGCTTCGTGAGCCGGCGCATCCTCGGCGCCCTGGCCGACGACGAACGCGCCATCGGGTCCTCGGCGGTGGCGGCCGTGCAGCAGACCGGCGGGGCGGCGGGCGCGGCGATCACCGGGGCCGTGGCCAATCTGCTGGGTTTCTCCGCCGGCCTGACGCAGGAGAGCGCGCAGGCCGTGGCGGTCTGGGTGTTCGTGGCGGGGGTTCCGCTCGCCCTGATCGGGGCGCTGAGCGCCTGGCGGCTTACCGGCTCGGCCGTTGCGGCGCTTGAAGCCGAGGCGCCGGCAGGGCAGGATCGGCCCGCTCCCCGGTCCTAGATTCAGTGTTCACAACCTTGATGTTCATTTCCGCGCCGGCTTACGCCGAACCGACCATTCGGCTGGGCGACGATGCGGCGCGGGCGCAGGCCCAGGCGCGGCTGGAGGCCTTCAACGCCAATCTGCTGGCCCACCACAGCGCCACAGCCGTGCTGCAGCAGTGGTGCGACGGCGAAGGGCCGGCGCCCGCGCCCCGGATCGTCGCGCGGCAGGTCAAGGGCCTCGCCAAGCCGGCCGATGAGCAGGTGAGGGCGCTGCTGCGGGTCGACGCGGCCACGCCGGTGAAATACCGGCGGGTGCAGCTGGTCTGCGGCGACCGGGTGCTTTCCGAAGCCGACAACTGGTATCTGCCGCTGCGCCTGACGCCGGAGATGAACCGCCTGCTCGACGAGACCGAGACGCCCTTCGGCGTGGCGGCCGGCCCGCTGGGGTTCGGGCGCAGCAACCTCGCCGCGACTCTGCTGTTCCATCCGGCCGGCGGGCAGGGGCCGATGATCGTGCCGGCCGAGGTCCTGCGCCAGAGCGCCCTCTTGTCGACGCCGGACGGCGCCCCCCTGGCCCTGGTGGTGGAGACCTATACCGCCGAGGTGCTGAGGCGTTCGGCCCCGTAGGCCGCGAGACGCGCGAAATATGGCTGGGCCGGGCTCTCATTCTTTACAAAAGTACGGCTAGGCCGTATATTCGGCGCATGCACACCGTCGCGGAAACGCCGGCATATCTCTCCGCCGCCAAGGCAGAGGGCATGACGACCGAGGAGATGTCGGCTGTCGTGGAGGCCGTGGCCGCAAACCCATCCGCTGGAGATGTCATCGTCGGTTCCGGCGGCTGTCGGAAGGTGAGGATCGCGGGGCGCGGTCGCGGCAAGTCCGGCGGATATCGTGTCGTGACCTTCTTTTGGGGGCGACGACATTCCGGTGTTCCTGCTGACGGTCCTCTACAAGGGGTCCCGCTCCAACTTCAAGGACGTGGAGGTCAAGGCGATGGCGACGGTTTCGAAGGCGTTGGCCAATGCGGCCCGCGGAGCGACGGCAAGATGGAGACAGCTATGACCAAGAAGAATTTCGATCGGATCATGGAGGGCCTGAATGACGCGGTCGCGATCGCCGAAGGCCAGGCCGATCCGGCGACCTATCGCGTCCACGTTCCTGCGGAGGTGGATGTGAAATCCATTCGCTCGCGCATGAAGCTGACCCAGGATCAGTTCGCCGCCCGCTTCGGCTTCACCAAGGGGGCGGTCCGCGATTGGGAGCAGGGCCGCAAGCGTCCGGAGCAGGCCAGCCGCGTGCTCCTGACCGTTATCGACAGGGAACCCGAGGCCGTGACCCGCGCCCTTCGGCAAACGACGCGCTGACCGCCTGGCCTCGGGCTTGGCGGCGCGGTCCTAGAGCTGGTCCAGGCCATAGGCGGCGTGCAGGGCGCGCACGGCCAGTTCGGTATAGGCCTCGTCGATCAGGACGCTGATCTTGATCTCGGAGGTCGAGATCACCTGGATGTTGACGCCCTTTTCGGCCAGGGCGCCGAACATGGTCTTGGCGACGCCGGCGTGGCTGCGCATGCCGACCCCGATCACCGAGACCTTGGCCACGTCCTCGTTGACCGCGACGTCGTCGAAGCCGATCTGCGGCTGGGCGGCGCGGACGATCTCCACGGCCCTGGCGGCGTCGCGCTTGCCGACCGTGAATTCCATGTTCGCCGTGTCGGCCGTCCGCGCATGGCTCTGGACGATCATGTCGACATTGACGTTGGCGTCGGCGAGCCGGCCGAAGATCTCCGAGGAGACGCCGGGGTGATCGGGCAGGCCGAACAGGCTGATCTTCGCCTCATCGCGGCTGTAGGCCACGCCGCTGACGATCCGCTTTTCCATGATTTCTTCCTCGTCGCAGACGATAGTGCCTTGGCCCGGCGCTTCGCCAGGCTCCACGAAACTGGACAGGACGCGCACGCGCACGTTCTGGGCCATGGCGAGTTCGACCGAACGGGTCTGCAGCACCTTGGCGCCCAGCGAGGCCATTTCCAGCATTTCCTCGTAGGAGACCTTGGCGAGCTTGCGGGCCTTGGCCTCGATTCGCGGGTCGGTGGTGTAGACCCCGTCCACGTCGGTGTAGATGTCGCAGCGCTCGGCCTTCACCGCCGCGGCCACGGCCACGGCGCTGGTGTCGGAGCCGCCGCGGCCCAGGGTGGCGATGCGGCCGTCGCGGGTGACGCCCTGGAAGCCGGCGATCACCGCCACCTGGCCGGCGTCCAGCGCCGCGGCCAGGTTTTCCGGCGGGATGTCGTCGATACGGGCGCGGCCGTGGGCGTCGTCGGCGATGATCGGGATCTGCCAGCCCATCCAGGAGCGGGCGTCCAGGCCCATGTTGCGCAAGGTCATGGCCAGCAGGCCGGCCGTCACCTGTTCGCCGGAGGCCACCACCACGTCGTATTCGTCGTCGGAGGGCGTCAGGCCCTGCGCCGCCGCGCCGCTGCCGTCGGTCCAGGCCACCAGTTCGTTGGTCTTGCCGGACATCGCCGAGACGACGACCGCCACGCGGTGCCCGGCCGCGACCTCGGCGGCGACAAGGCGCCCCACGCGGCGGATGCGCTCCAGGTCGGCCACCGAAGTGCCGCCGAATTTCATCACCAGTCGGGACACGCCCTGAAAACCCCCGTTTTTCGTGAAGGTGGCCTTCTAGCGACGGCGAAGCCGGGGGGCAATGGGTTCGCTTGCGACGCGATTGGGGTTAAGGAGAGCCGATGACCGCCAATTCCTCGATCAATCCCGACGAGGTCGAGCGCTTTTCGCGCATCGCCGCCGAATGGTGGGACCCCACGGGCAAGTTCGCGCCCCTGCATCGGTTCAACCCCGTTCGCCTGGCCTTCGTGCGCGAACAGCTGCTGGCCAGGTTCGGCCGCGACCCCGGCGCGCGGCGGCCGTTCGAGGGCCTGAACCTGCTGGATATCGGCTGCGGGGGCGGGCTGCTGTCGGAACCCATGCATCGGCTGGGCTTCGCCGTCACCGGCGTCGACGCCTCGGAGCGGAACATCGGCACGGCCCTGGCCCACGCACGCGATCTTTGCCTGGACATCGACTACCGCGCCTCCACGGCCGAGGCCCTGCTGGCCGAGGGCGCAGGCCCGTTCGACGTGATCCTCAACATGGAGGTCATCGAGCACGTGGAGGGGCCGGGCGAATACCTGCGCACCTGCGCGAAACTGCTGGCGCCCGGCGGGCTGATGATCGTGGCCACCCTCAACCGGACGCTGAAGGCCTTCGCCCTGGCCAAGATGGGCGCCGAATACGTCCTGCGGTGGCTGCCCATCGGCACCCACGACTGGAACAAATTCCTGAAGCCCGACGAACTCCGCGGCTTCCTGGACGGCGAGCCCGTGTCCGTGGACGGACCATACGGGGTGGTGTTCGAACCCCTGACCGGCAAGTGGCGCCAGTCCCACGACTGCGAGGTCAACTACATGATGACGGTCGGGCGCGACGCAGCCTAAGAGATATCGGTTACCCGAGGAGTTTGGAGTTCATGGCGTCGCTTCAAGTGCTGGGTCACGCCTTTCGGGCCTGGCGACGCAACATCCGCTGGGCCAAGCATGAGCCCGAGACGCCGTATCTGGCCGACCTGCTGTCGGGATCGCCGGTGTGCCTGCACGTGGGCGCCAGCGACGGGCGCCATTCCTATGTGATGACCCAGGTCGCGCCGCGGGCCAAGATCCACGCCTTCGAGCCGTCGGCCTTCACCTTCCAGGTGCTGCAGCTCTGCATGACCTGGCACGGCATCGCCGATCGGGTGACGACGGTGCATGCGGCGGTCTCCGACAAGGCCGGCGAGCTGTTGCTGGTGACGCCCAAGAAGACGTCGGGACGGATGGGGCGCGCCTACGCCTTCCTGGCCGAGGAAGCGCCCGAGGGGCCGGTGCGGCCGGACCTGGAGGACCAGGGTTCGGAGGTGCAGTCGACGCCGGTGCTGCGGCTGGACGACTATTGCACCGAGAAGGGCCTGACGAAGATCGACTTCATCCGCATGGACATCGAAGGCGCCGAGCAGCGGGCGCTGGCCGGCGCCCAGGGCGTCATCGACCGCGACAAGCCCCACGTCCTGCTGGAGATCCATCCCAAGATGCTGGAATCGCGCTTCGGCGGCTCGGCCGAGGCGGTGGTGGAGCTGTTCCGCTCGCGCGGCTACCGGATGTTCGCGCTGAACGGCGACCGGCTGGAGGAGCGGACGACCGTGGTGCCGGACGTGGATTGGAAGGACTACTTCTTCGTCCACCCCAGCCGCGCGCGGCGCCTGCCCGACGGCGTGTTCCGCGCCCGCATGGCGGCATGAGCCGGACAGGCGTCCAGCGCATCGTGTAGCGCCAAAGGTTGGCGTGCTCTAAATCTCCCCGACAAGCCATATGGGGAGGATCGCCATGCTGGCGCTGATGATGGACCGGCCGCTGACGCTGCCGTCGATCCTGGAATATGCCGCGCTCTATCATGGCGACCGCGAGATCGTGTCGCGGTCGGTGGAAGGCCCCATCCATCGCTACGGCTACGCCCAGGCGCTGGCCCGGTCCAAGCAGATGGCCCGCGCCCTGATCGACCTGGGGGTGAAGCCCGGCGACCGGGTGGCGACCCTGGCCTGGAGCACGCACCGGCATTTCGAGCTCTACTATGCGGTCGCCGGGATCGGGGCGATCCTGCACACCATCAATCCGCGCCTGCATCCCGACCAGGTGGCCTGGGTGGCCGGGCACGCCGAGGACAGCATCCTCTGCTTCGATCTCGGTTTCGAGGGGCTGCTGGGCGAACTGGCTCCCAGGCTCTCCACCGTGAAGACCTTCATCGCCATGACCGACGCCGCGCACATGCCGGCCGAGGCGCCTGACGGGACCCTGGTCTACGAGGACCTGATTTCGGCCTACGCGCACGACTTCGCCTGGCCGGAGCTGGACGAGCGGCAGGCTTCGGCCCTCTGCTACACGTCGGGCACCACCGGCAATCCGAAGGGCGTGCTCTACGGCCACCGCTCCACCGTCCTGCACGCCATGGCGGTGATCGCGCCCGACTGCTTCGATCTGGGCGAGCGCGACGTGATCCTGCCGTGCGCCCAGATGTACCACGCCAACGCCTGGTGCACGCCCTACGCCGCGCCGCTGGTGGGCGCCAAGCTGGTGCTGCCCGGCCGGGCCCTCGATGGCCCCTCGATCTGCGAACTGGCGGCGGCCGAGCAGGCGACCTTCCTGCTGGGCGTTCCCACCATCTGGATCGGCGTGCTGGATCACCTGGACAAGACCGGCGGCAAGCTGACCTCCGTGCGGACCCTGGCGGTGGGCGGGTCGGCGCCCACCACCTCGCTGGTGGCGCGGGTGGAGGACAGGCTGGGCGCTCGGGTGCGCCAGATCTGGGGCATGACCGAGACCAGCCCGATGGGGGTGATCAACACCGCCCTGGCCAGGCACGCCGGCGAAAGCCCCGGGGAGGTCGCCGCCCGCAAGCTGAAGCAGGGCAGGGGCCTGTGGGGCGTCGAGCTGCGCATCATGGGCGACGACGGGACGATCCAGCCCCGCGACGGGGTCAGCGCCGGCGCCCTGCAGGTGCGCGGCCCCTGGGTGTCGTCGGCCTATTTCAAGAACGAGGGCGCCGAAGCCTTCACCGACGACGGCTGGTTCGACACCGGCGACATCGCCACCCTCGACGCGGAGGGCTACCTGCGCCTCACCGACCGGGCCAAGGACGTCATCAAGTCCGGCGGCGAATGGATCTCCACCCTGGACCTCGAGGACGCCGTGTCCTCGCATCCGGCCGTCGCCATGGCCGCGGCGATCGGCGTGCCGCACCCCAAGTGGGACGAACGCCCGCTGCTGCTGGTGGTGCTGCGCCCCGGCCATGCGGCGACGGCGGAGGAGCTGAAGGCCCACACCGGCGCGCGCGTCGCCAAATGGTGGACGCCCGACGAGGTGCGGATCGTCGACTCCCTGCCCATCGGCCCGACCGGCAAGGTGCTGAAGCGCGCCTTGCGCGAGACCCTGGGCGCCAAGGTCACAGCCTAGAGCGTGACCTCTCTTAGCTGAATCGGGATTCCCGTCGCTCGCGGATCATGATTCAAGATGCAGGCTGGGCAGGAGGCCAGCTTGCATGGGTCGGCCCTATTC
>Ga0307513_10000698_pt1 | contig 48179 bp, 39 predicted proteins | sample 15_EM_MG_FD_202174 | JGI IMG/M metagenome (GOLD analysis project Ga0307513, IMG submission 202174) | Populus trichocarpa ectomycorrhiza microbial communities from riparian zone in the Pacific Northwest, United States - 15_EM | ecosystem: Host-associated > Plants > Roots > Unclassified | place... | reverse complement strand
CAAGAATTCCTTAGCGTCGTGACGGTTCTCGCCGCTCTGCGACGGAAGGCCGCTGGAAACACTTGGCCTGAAGGCGGGGGTGCGCATGATGCTCGCGACGCGGCGCCGAGACCGCGCAGGCGAGGGATGTCGGTGAAAAAACTTTTGATCGCCAACCGGGGTGAGATCGCGGTCCGGATCGCCCGGACGGCGGCCGAGATGGGCCTGGCCACCGTGGCGGTCTTCTCGGAGGACGACGCCGCCTCGCTGCACACCAAGACGGCGGATGAGGCCGTGGGGCTGAAGGGCTCCGGCCCAAGCGCCTATCTGGACCTCGCCCAGGTGGTCGGTGCGGCGCAGACGGCCGGCGCCGACGCGGTGCATCCGGGCTATGGGTTCCTCAGCGAGAACGCCGCTTTCGCCCGGGTCTGCGCCGAAGCGGGCCTGACCTTCGTAGGCCCCAGCCCAGAGACCCTGGGGCTGTTCGGCGACAAGGGCCGCGCGCGGTCGCTGGCCCAGCAATGCGGCGTTCCCGTGCTGCCGGGAACCGACGGACCCACGCGCCTCGATCAGGCGCGGGCCTTTTTCGAGGAGCTCGGCAAGGGCGGCGCGGTGATGGTCAAGGCCGTCGCCGGCGGCGGCGGGCGCGGCATGCGGCCGGTGGAGGCAATCGGCGACCTTGAGGCGGCGTTTGAACGCTGCGCCTCGGAGGCGATGGCCGCGTTCGGCAACGGCGACCTCTATGTCGAGCAGTTCCTGCCGCGCGCCCGGCACATCGAGGTGCAGATCGTCGGCGACGGGGCGAGCGTCAGCCATCTCTGGGACCGCGAGTGCAGCCTGCAGCGCCAGCGGCAGAAGGTGGTGGAGATCGCGCCGGCCGACATGCTGTCGGACGAACTGCGGGCGCGGCTGTTCGCGGCCGGCATCAGCCTTGGAGAGGCGGCGGGCTACCGCAGCCTCGGCACCATGGAGTTCTTGGTGGCGGGGGACCAGTTCGTCTTCATCGAGGGCAACGCGCGTCTGCAGGTCGAGCACACGGTCACCGAAGAGGTCACCGGCCTCGACCTCGTGCGGCTGCAATTACAGATCGCGGCCGGCCGCTCCCTGCGCGACCTGCGGCTGACGCAGGGCGACGTACCGGCCCCGCGCGGACACGCGGTTCAGGCGCGGGTGAACCTGGAGACCATGGCGGCCGACGGCTCGGCCAGGCCCGCCGGCGGCGTGCTGACGGCGTTCGAGCCGCCGTCAGGGCCCGGCGTGCGGGTCGATGGCTTCGGCTATGCCGGCTACCGGACGAGCGCGCGGTTCGACAGCCTGCTGGCCAAGCTGATCGTGCATGCGGGGGCTGGAGGTCTCAGCCGCGCGGTCGCCAAGGCCTACCGGGCGCTCTCGGAGTTCCGCATCGAGGGTTCGGCCACCAACATAGCCTTCCTGCAGAACCTGTTGGCCCATCCTGCGGTGGCCGCGGGCGAGGTGCACACTCGCTTCATCGAGGAACATATGGGCGAGTTGGCCGGGACGCCCGAGGCCCATCCCAAGCTCTATTTCGACGCCTCGGCTCGGGGCTCAGCGCCCGCGGGACCGAAGCGCGCCGGGGTGCAGGTCGACGCCATCGATCCCCTGGCGATCCTGGCCCTTGGCAAACAGGAGGCGGAGGCCGCGCCGGAAGAGGATGAGCCCGAGGGGCCGGAAGGGACCAAGGCGCTGCGCGCACCATTGCAGGGAACGGTGATCAACATCTCCGTGGCGGTCGGCGACGCGGTGCGCGCCGGCCAGGCGCTGATGATCATGGAAGCCATGAAGATGGAGCATGTGATCGCCGCTGAGGTCTCCGGGATCGTGCGGCAGATCACCGTGGAGGCCGGCGACACCGTCTTCGAGGACCACCCCCTGGCCTTCCTGGAGGAGGCCGAGATCGAAGGCGGCGCCGGCGGCGAGGAAGAGGTCGTCGACCTCGACTTCATCCGCCCGGACCTCGCCGAGGTGCTGGAACGCCACCGGCTGACGCTGGACCCGGCGCGGCCGGACGCCGTCGCCCGTCGACGCAAGACCGGCCAGCGGAGCGCGCGGGAGAACGTCGAGGACCTGGTCGATCCGGGCAGCTTCGTCGAATACGGCCCGCTGGTGGTGGCCGCGCGCCGCCGGCGGCACTCGCTGGACGAGTTGGTCGCCACGACCCCGGCCGACGGCATGCTGATGGGCCTGGCCTCGGTGAACGGCGACCGCTTCGCGGAGGACCGGGCGCGCTGCGCGGTGCTCTCCTACGACTACACAGTGCTGGCCGGAACCCAGGGCGCCAACAACCACTGGAAGCTCGACCGGATGAGCGAGCTGATCCACCGCTGGAAACTGCCGACGGTGTTCTTCACCGAGGGCGGCGGCGGTCGGCCGGGCGACACCGAGGGCGGCGGCTTCACGCGCGGCTTCGAGTTCTGGGGGAAGCTCTCCGGGACGGTGCCGCTGGTGGGGGTGAATTCGGGGCGTTGTTTCGCTGGCAACGCCGCCATCCTCGGCTGCTGCGACGTGATCATCGCCACCAAGGATAGCGCGCTCGGCATGGGCGGACCGGCCATGGTGGAAGGCGGCGGCCTCGGAGTTTTCCGCCCGGAAGAGATCGGGCCGATCAAGGTGATGCAGGCCAACGGCACGATCGACGTCCTGGTGGAAGACGAAGAGGAAGCGGTGGCGGTCGCCAAGCAGTACCTCTCCTATTTCCAGGGTCGGCTTGCCGATTGGACGTGTTCGGATCAACGCCTGTTGCGGCGCTCAATTCCCGAGAACCGGCTGCGGGTCTATGACGTGCGAAAGGTGATCGAGCTGATCGCCGACAAGGACAGCGTGCTGGAGCTGCGCCCCAAGTTCGGCCTGGCCATGGTCACCGCCTTCATCCGGGTCGAGGGTCGCCCGATGGGGGTGTTCGCCAATAACCCCATGCACATCGGCGGCGCCATCGACTCAGACGCTTCCGACAAGGCTGCGCGGTTTCTGCAGCTCTGCGAGGCGTTCGACATCCCGGTCCTGTCGCTCTCCGACACGCCAGGCAACATGGTGGGGCCGGAGGCGGAGAAGACCGGCCTCATCCGCCATTGCTCCCGGCTCTTCGTGATCGGGGCCAACCTGACGGTGCCGATCTTCTCGGTGATCCTGCGCAAGTCCTACGGCCTGGGCGCCATCGCCATGACCGGGGGCAGCTATCAGGCGGCGATGTTCTGCGTCTCCTGGCCCACCGGCGAGTTCGGCGGCATGGGGCTCGAGGGCTCGGTGAAGCTGGGCTATCGCAACGAACTGGCGGCCATCGGGGACCCGGTGGCCCGCAAGGCCAAGTTCGACGAGATGGTCGCCGCCGCCTACGCCAGCGGAAAGGCCATGGCCCGGGGGTCGCACCCGGCGCTGGATGACGTGATCGACCCCGCCGACACCCGCCGATGGATCGTGGGCGGGTTGAAGGCCCTGCCGCCTGTGCCCGTCAGGACGGACAAGAAGCTGCGGTGGGTGGACAGCTGGTGAGACAAGTTCGCCGGTGACGTGAGGTCAGCGTTGCCAAGCCCCGCGCAGAGGATACCGTTCATTCCAACGAGAATGGTGCCGGAGGCGTATTGTGGCGGTCGCGGAAATCCTGGGCGACGCACGCGAGCCGCCGCCCCCCGTGGCCCACGGCCAGCTCAAGCCCAGCGTTGGCGTCAAGCTCGCCTATTCCTTCGGCCAGATGATCGAGTCCGGCTACCTTGTCGTCTCCGGCTTCGTGTTCTTCTTCTACACGGCCGTGCTGGGCCTCTCCGGGACGCTGGTCGGCACGGCGCTGGCGATCAGCATGTGCCTGGACGCCCTGATGGACCCGCTGATCGGCTCCTTCTCGGACAATGTCCGCTTGAAGCTGGGCCGAAGGCTCCCGCTGATGCTCGCCGGCGGTCCGCTGGTGGTGCTGACGCTGGGCATGCTGTTCGCGCCGCCGGCCGGCCTGGCGCCGCTCCTCCTGTTCACCTGGCTGGTGTTCGCCAAGATGGGCCTGCGCGGGGCGGCCTCCCTCTACAATCTGCCCTACGCAGCCCTGGGCGCGGAGATGGCCGACGGCTATGTCGAGCGCGCCAGCGTCGTGGCCTATCGCGCGGTGGCCGGCATCGTCATCGGCGTCCTGGTGACCGGCCTCGCCTACGGTTATTTCTTCGCGGGCAAGGGCGGGCTGCAGGTCCGCGACAACTATTCGGCGTTCGGCTGGAGCGTGGCCCTGATCATGTTCGCGGGCGCAGCCATCTGTTGCGCCGGGGTCTGGCGATACGCGCGGGGCCTGCCGCAGCCAATGACCAAGCCATCACCGCTGTTCGCCGGGCTCTTCCGAGAGCTACCGGAGGTGTTCCGCAACCCGTCGTTCCGTACGCTCTTCGCGTCCGCGGTGCTGTTCTGGGTGGCCGCCGGCATCAACGGCGCCTTCGCCAACTACGCCTACGTCTTCGTCTGGAAGGTCCCGTCGGCGTCGATCCAGTTCATCAGCTACGCCTATTTCGGCGGCATCCTGGCGGGGGTGCCGGTGGCGCGCGGCCTGCTTTCGCGGCTGGAGAAGAAGACCGTCATCCTCCAGGGCCTGGGACTGGTCATGACCGGCTTCATGGTGCTGCAGATCCTGCGGGCGACCGGCCTGTTCTCGCCCTCGGGCGCCGAAGCCGTCTCCTGGCTGTCCGGCAACGCCGCAATGATCGGGATCGGCGTCGGCCTGCTGTCCGTGGCCTATCCGGCGATGATGGCCGACGCCGCCGACGAGCATGAGATGCTGTTCGGCTCTCGGCGGGAGGGCCTCTATTTCGCCGGCCTCGGCTTCGCTTCCAAGGCGGCCTCCGGGCTTGGCCAGATGGCCGCCGGGTTCGCCCTCGACGCGCTGCACTTTCCAAAGTCGGCCGGCGCCCAGGTGGGCGCCGTGATCCCAGAGCACGTGCTGCGCCTGCTCGCGCTCGCCTGGGGCCCGCTGGCGGCGGCCTTCGCCCTGGCCGGCACCTTCGCGCTGTTGCCCTACGCACTCACGCGGATCCAACACCATGACATCGCCGGCCGTCTTCGCACGAAGCGCGCCCTGGACGTCAGCGAGGGCCGCAGCTCGTAGCAAAAGGGGGACCTATGCTTCCGATGGATTGGCTGGCCGTGGGAATTTGGATCGCCGCGATCGTGGCGATGCTGGCCCTTGCGTGGGAGCCCTGGCGCCAGACGCGGCGGCAGGCATCGATCGACCTGTCCGACGATGCGGTGGGCCGGGCCGTGAGTCCGCTCTACATTTTCGTCCTGCCGGCTGCTGTCGCGATTGGACCGTTCCTCGCCCAGATCGTGCGGCACGGTCACGTCAACGTCTGGCGCCAACCGCATATGCTCCTGCCGCACGCCTTGGTTGGCTTGGCGGTCCTTATCGCCTTCCAGGCCTATCTGCGTGGGCGCATCCTGGCCGTCGTCCGCAGGCAGCGCGAGGCGAAGGCCCAGGCGCTCGCGACATTCAATGCGGGACGTAGGTCCTGAGCACATCCTCGATGATCCGCTCGAGCTGGCCCAGGGTGTTGCACTGCTTGGCGACGTGGGTGAAGCGCTCGTAGCGGTACATGACGCTGTCGCCCTGGCCCCAGTAGCTCTCGGGCTCAGGGTTGAGCCAGATGACCGCGCGGGCCCGCTGCTGGATCAGGTGCATCAGGTCGAGGCGCGGATCGGCGAAGTTGGACCGGCCGTCTCCTAAGAAGATCACCGTCGTGTGCCGATCCACCTTGTCGATGTGGTTCTCGACGAAGTCCTCCAGCGCCTTGCCGTAGTCGGTCTGCTGGAAGCCGATGGTCTGCAGCACCTTGAGGATCGCGCCCTCGACGCCGTTGTCGTCGAGGATGTCGTTCACCGGGATCAGTCGGCCGGAGAAGGCGTAGGCGTCCAGGTGATCCACCACGTCGTTCAGACTGTAGAGGAAGGTCAACAGGAACTGGGCGGCGGCGGCCACCGACTTCGAGACGTCGCAGATGGCGACGATGGACGGCTTGTCGACCTTCTTGATCTTCCAGGCGATCTCGAACGGCACGCCGCCATAGGCGGTGCTGCGGCGCAGGGTTTTGCGGACGTCGAGGTGACCGCGGTGGGCCTTGTGGCGGCGGCGCGAGTAGCGGTCGGCGAGCCGCTTGGCCATCTTGCGCACCAGGGCCTGCATCATGGCGAGATCGACCGGGTCGATGCCGCCGTCGGCGTTGAGCGCCTTCTTGGCCAGCATCTCCTCGCGCAGCGCCTTGCCGGAGCCTGAGGCGTAGAGTTCGTGCTGGCGCTCGACGTAGCGCTGGGCCTCGGCGGCCAGCGCGCGACGGGCGGCGTCGAGCCGGTCGGCCAGGCCTTCGCCGTCGGGCATGCGTCGCGCATTGGCGATGATCTGCTCGATCTGCGCCAACCCCATCTCGTCGAGCAGCTTGCGGGTCAGGCGGCTGCGCTGGGTGGAAAGCCGGATCTCGCCGACTCCGGCGCGCTCGGCGGCGGCCTCCATCGCCTGGGCGACGGCGGTGGAGTCGCCCTGCAGCAGCATCTGGGCGAGGGGTGAATTGGCCGCGGCCTCCTCGGCCGGCGAAGGCTCGCCGCTCTCGCCGCCCTTACGCTCGCCGTCCGGTGGCGGCGGGGGCAGGTGGAACTGGTCGCGGCTGAAGAACGTCTCGAAGGTCTGGTCGAAGCGGTCGACCTCATCGCGGGTCTTGGCCAGGGTGGCGCAAAGCGCGTCCTTGAAGAGCTCGCGGTCGGCGTAGCCTACAGCGACGATCGTGCGCGCCGCGTCGATCGCTTCGGCCGGCGAGACCTTGACGTCGGCGGCGCGGAGCGCGCGGAGGAACTGTTCGAGCTGGTGCTGCACGGCTACCTCCGGTGCAGCAGCTCGACGATCTGCGGTTCGACGGCGACGATGTCCTGCTCGAACTTGAGGATCACGTTCAGCGTGTCGCGAACCATCGAGGGATCCAGGCTGTCGGCGTGCAGCAGGATCAGCGCGCGCGCCCAGTCCACCGTCTCGGAGATCGAGGGGGCCTTGCGAAGGTCGAGCGTACGCAGCGACTGCACGAAGGCCACCAGTTCCTTGGTGAGCGTCGCCTCGATCCCCGGCACACGGGTCGCCACGATCCGCTCCTCCAGCGCCGCCTCGGGCAGCGGGATATGCAGGTGCAAACAGCGGCGCTTCAGCGCGTCGCCCAGGTCGCGGACGTTGTTGGAGGTCAGGAACACCAGCGGCGGGGTCTTGGCCTTGATCACGCCCAGCTCCGGCACCGAGACCTGATAGGCGGAGAGCACCTCCAGCAGGAAAGCCTCGAAGGCCTCGTCCGACTTGTCGATCTCGTCGATCAGCAGCACGCAGCCGTCGTCCTGGCGCAGGGCCTGCATCAGCGGGCGCGGCTCCAGGAACGGTTCGGAGAAGAACAGGTCGCCCATGCCGTGCAGCCGGTCCATGGCGGCGTCCATGGAGGGCGCGTCGGAGAGCGCCTCGCCCATGCGGTCCTTCAGGATCTGCGTGTAGAGGAGCTGCTTGCCGTACTTCCACTCATAGAGCGCCTTGGACTCGTCCAGGCCCTCGTAGCACTGCATGCGGATCAGCGGATGGGCGAGCAGGCGGGCGGTGGAAAGCGCCAGCTCGGTCTTGCCGACGCCCGCCGAGCCCTCCACGAGGATCGGCTTTTGCAGGTTCACGGCCATGTAGAGCGCCGTCGCGATGCGCCGCGAGGCGATATAGCCGACGCTGGACAGGCCCTCGATCAGGGCGTCCACCGACGAGAGCGGGCCGTCCGCGGGGCGAACGGGGACCGTGGAGGAAATCGTCAAAGGTCTGGTCTTTCAAAATGCGCAGCGCTGAAAGCCTGATTGTGCCAAGCGCGTCCCGATGAGGCAAACGCGCGTTTGGACGCTGGCGAGGCTGGTTCGCCGGCGGCGGCGGTTGGCGGCCGTCGTGCATGTCCGGGTTTCACCTAGGTCTGCCACCGGGGTCCGGAGGCCAAGGTAAGGCAGAGCCAGGGGCTGGATTCCAAAGGGCGTGACCTCACCGAGACATTCGCCTCTGATCGGACTGCTCGTCGCCTGCGCGCTGGCGGGCGGCGCAACCGTGGCGCGGGGGCAGAGCATCGAGCCTCGGGCCTATTCCGCGGCGCCAACCGGCTTGAACTTCTTCATCGTCGGCTATGCCGAGACCCGAGGCGGCGTCGCCTTCGACACCACCCTGCCGCTCACCGATCCGAGCCTGAAGGTGCAGAGCCCGGTCCTGGCCTACGCCCGGACGCTCGACCTGTGGGGCCGGGCCGGCAAGTTCGACGTGATTGTCCCGATGGGCCGACTCAACGGGAGCGCGCTCTACCAGGGCGAGCCTGTGGAACGGAAGGTGGACGGGTTCGCGGACCCGGTGGCGAGGCTCTCGGTCCTCCTCTACGGCGCGCGGGCGATGACGCCGGCGCAGTTCCGGAGCTACAAGCAGGACTTGGTGGTCGGCGCGAGCTTCCAGGTTTCCGCGCCGCTCGGCCAGTACGACGATGCCCGATTGATCAACCTCGGCGCCCACCGCTGGTGGTTCAAGCCCGAGGTAGGGGCGTCGAAGACGGCCGGGCCCTGGACCGCCGAGTTCAGCACCGCGGTGACGTTCTACACCGACAACAACCACTTCTTCGGCGGCGGCTCGCGGACGCAGAAGCCGCTCTACTCGACGCAGGTCCACGCGATCTACAACCTTCGATCCGGCGCATGGGCGTCGGTCGACGGCACCTATTACACCGGCGGACGGTCGACGGTGAACGGGAGCCTGAACAACGACCTGCAGCGCAACTGGCGGGTCGGCGCCACCCTGGCGCTACCGCTCAACGCGCAGAATTCGATCAAACTCTACGCCAGCCGCGGGGTCTCGGCGCGGACCGGCAACAACTACGATCTGCTCGGGGTGGCGTGGCAGCACCGCTGGGCGTCAGGGCCCTGAGGTCCGCCTAGACGTCGAATTCGACGCCTTGAGCCAGCGGCAGAGTGCGGCCGTAGTTCACGGTGTTGGTGGCCCGGCGCATATAGGCCTTCCAGCTGTCGGAGCCGGCTTCGCGGCCGCCGCCGGTCTCCTTCTCGCCGCCGAACGCCCCGCCGATCTCGGCGCCCGAGGGGCCGATGTTGACGTTGGCGATGCCGCAGTCGGAGCCCCGGGCCGAGGTGAAGAGCTCGGCCTCGCGCACGTCGTTGGTGAAGATCGAGGACGACAGGCCCTGCGGCACGTCGTTCTGCAGGGCGATCGCTTCCGAAAGCTCCGTGTACCGCATGACGTAGAGGATCGGGGCGAAGGTCTCGCGGCGGACCACCTCGGCCTGGCCGGGCATTTCGACCAGGGCAGGGCGGACATAGCGGGCGTCGGCGTGGCCGGCGACCTCGACGGCTTCGCCGCCTGAGACCTTGCCGCCAGCCGCGCGGGCGTCGGCCAGCGAGCGCTGCATGGCCTCATAAGCGGGGCTGTCGATCAGCGGGCCGACGAGAGTCCCGGCCTGGCGCGGGTCCCCCACTGGCACCGTGGCGTAGGCCGCCTTCAGGCGTGGGACGAAGGCGTCGTACAGGCTGTCGTGCACGAAGAGACGGCGAAGCGTCGTGCAGCGTTGGCCGGCCGTGCCCATGGCGGCGAAGGCGACGCCGCGCAGGGTGAGGTCGAGGTCGGCGGTGGGCGCGACGATGGCGGCGTTGTTGCCGCCGAGCTCCAGCAGCGCGCGGGCGAAGCGGGCGGCGAGCCTGGGCGCCACGGCGCGGCCCATGGTGGTTGATCCGGTGGCCGAGACCAGCGGGACCCTGGGATGATCGACCAGGGCCTCCCCGACCTCGCGGCCGCCGATGATCACAGCCGAGAGGCCTTTGGGCGCATCGGCGAACTTCGCCAGCGCGCGGTCGAACAACGCCTGGACGGCCAGGGCCGTCAGCGGGGTCTTCTCAGACGGCTTCCAGACCACGGCGTCGCCGCAGATGAAGGCCAGCGCGGCGTTCCAGGACCAGACGGCGACGGGGAAGTTGAAGGCGCTGATCACGCCCACCACGCCGATCGGGTGCCAGGTTTCCATCATCCGGTGGTCGGGTCGCTCGGTGGCGAGCGTCAGGCCGAAGAGCTGGCGCGACAGGCCGACGGCATAGTCGCAGATGTCGATCATCTCCTGCACTTCGCCATTGGCTTCGGAGACGATCTTGCCGGCTTCGAGGGTGACCAGGCTCGCCAGGTCGGCCTTCGACGCGCGCAGTTCCTCGCCGAACAGGCGGACCAGCTCCCCACGCCGCGGCGCGGGGACGTTGCGCCAGGTCAGATACGCCTCGTGCGCGGCGTCGGCCGCCGCGGCCACGGCGACGGGCTGCGTATCGTGGACGTGGCCGATCACCTCGCCGGTGACGGGCGAGCGGACGGCGCGGCCGCCACCGGTCCAGAGCCTGGCGTCGACGCCCAGGCGCTGAAGCGTTTCAGCGGCTTCCGCCGCGGCGGAGCCGATCTTGGTCTGCACGGTCATGACTTGCCTCTACTCGGCGGCGGCCCGAAAGGCCATCGGGTCCTCGGGCGCGTAGAAGCGGCCGAAGCGGTTGCCGATCATGTCGTCGAAGGCGATGTCCTCCTGCCGGATGAAGCCCTGCTGCGGCAGGCGGCCCTCGGCCAGCAGGTCCAGCACCGCGCAGATCGCGCCGGCGGTGGTGATCTGGATGGCGCTCTTCATCTCGCCGGCGACCGGCTGGGCGAAGACCTTCTGAACGTAGGTCTCCTGCATCAGCTTGCCGTCCTTCAGTCCACTGACGGTCACGAAGACGATGACCACGTCCTGCAGGGTGGCCGGGACTGCGTTCTCCAGGATGTCCTTCAGGATCGGGCGGCGGTTCCGGAGGTTCAGGTCGTTCAGGAGCGCCTTCATGATCGCCGCGTGACCCGGATAGCGGATGGTGCGGTAGTTGAGGTTGCGCACCTTGCCCTCGAGGGTCTGGCAAAGGGTGCCGAGGCCGCCCGAGGTGTTGAAGGCCTCGTAGGTGACGCCGTCGAGGGAGAACTCCTCGCATTCCTCCAGCGGCGGGACCTCGCGCAGGCGGCCGTTGACGATGGCCTCGCAGGGTTCGCAATACTCGTTGATCACCCCGTCGGTGGACCAGGTGAGATTGTAGTTCAGCGCGTTCGACGGATAGCGCGGCAGGGCGCCGACGCGCAGGCGCACGTCGTGAAGTTCGTCGAAGTGCTTGGCAAGCTCCCAGGCGGCGATGGTGATGAAGCCGGGCGCCAGGCCGCATTGCGGGATGAAGGCGGTCGAGGCGTCGGCGGCCAGTTCGCGCACGATGCGGCTGGAGGCCACGTCCTCGGTGAGGTCGAGATAGTGGGCGTCGGCTTTCTTCGCGGCGCGGGCGACGGTCGTGGTCAGGTGATAGGGCGCGGCGTTCAGCACGGCGAAGCAGCCCGAGAGCGCCATGGCCAGCCGGTCGGGGTCGTCGATGGCCATGGCGATGGTCCGGGCGTTCGAGCGCGGATTCAGGCCGCTCAGGGCTTCGGCGCTCTGGTCGATGACCAGCACCTCATAAGCGCCGGATCCCGCGAGCAGGTCGACGATGGTGGAGCCGATCTTGCCGGCGCCGACGACTGCGACCTTGCGCATACGATCTCCTTCGAAATTCCAATCCAGAACAATGATTCGCGGCGATGCCGGATTCAACTGGCATTTCGGCGATATGCTGGATAAATCTGGTCATATCGATCGCAACACTCGGCGAACTGACGATGGATGAACTCGACGAGCATCTGCTGGCGCGCCTGCGCGAGAACGCCCGGGCGCCGGTCGCGGAGCTGGCCAGGGCGCTCGGCCTCTCGCGCACCACGATCCAGAGCCGGCTGGCGAAGCTCGAGCGAACGGGCGTGATCGCTGGCTACTCCGTGAAGCTCTCCGAAGCCCGCCAGGCCGCCCAGGTCCACGCCTTCATCATGCTGACGGTGGAACCCAAACAGGCCGCCGCAGTGACCCAGGCCTTGAGGCGTTTGCCGGGCGTGCGGACCCTGCAGTCCGTCAGCGGTCCCTTCGACATGATCGCCGCCGTCGAGGCGCCCAGCGTCCACGAGATGGACGCCCTGATCGACGAGCTCGGCGCCGTGCATGGCGTGGAGCGGACCAACTCCTCCATCGTGCTCTCGACCAAGTTCGACCGGTAGCGGCCACCGCGGGACGCCTTGCCGCCGAGGTCGCGGCCTGGCGGCTCGAGGTCTGACGCACCCGCGATCCGGGCGATCTTCGGTCATCTGGGCGTCGCCTCCCGGCTCCAGCTTGCCGGGCTCGCTCTGCGGGCGTTTTATTTTCCGGCGTTGGGCGAGTCACCCAGCTGAAGGAGCACCCCATGCCTACGGTCACCACCAAGGACGGAACGGAGATCTTCTACAAGGACTGGGGCTCCGGTCAGCCGATCGTCTTCTCCCACGGCTGGCCGCTGACCGCCGACGACTGGGACGCGCAGATGATGTTCTTCGCCGACCATGGCTACCGGGTCATCGCCCATGACCGCCGCGGCCACGGCCGCTCCACCCAGACCTGGGGCGGCAACGACATGGACACCTACGCCGACGACCTCAAGGCGCTCGTAGAGAAGCTCGACCTGAAGGCCGCCGTCCACGTCGGTCACTCCACCGGCGGCGGAGAAGTGGCCCGCTATCTCGGCCGGCACGGAACCGGACGCGCGGCCAAGGCCGCTCTGATCAGTGCGGTGCCGCCCCTGATGGTCAAGACCGACGCCAACCCCGAAGGCCTTCCGATCGAGGTGTTCGACGGTTTCCGCGCCACCCTGCTGGCGGATCGCGCGCAGTTCTACCTCGACGTGCCGACCGGGCCCTTCTACGGCTTCAATCGGCCCGGCGCGAAGGTTAGCGAGGGCCTTATCCGCAAGTGGTGGCTGCAGGGGATGATGGGCAGCGTCAAGGCCGGCTACGACTGCATCAAGGCTTTCTCCGAGACCGACTTCACGGAAGACCTGAAGAAGATCGACATCCCGGTTATCGTCATGCACGGCGACGACGATCAGGTCGTGCCCTACGCCGATGCGGCCCTGAAGAGCGTCAAGCTGCTCAAAAATGGCACGCTGAAGGTCTATCCCGGCTTCCCGCACGGAATGCCGACGACAAACGCCGACACCATCAATGCCGACCTCCTGGCCTTCATCAAGAGCTAGCTCTGGCGGGCCCGCGACGCGGTGTCGCGGGCCCGGACTGCTGTAGAGTTGATGTCTTCCAACTGTCGTAAACTGAACCTCAATATCCCAGCTTCAAGATGCGGACGCACTGGGGGATTCCGTCCGCATTATGAAGTCTTTGTCCCGAAGGTTCCTGATCAGCGTCGGGCTGATGTCGCTGGTCATGACAGTGCTCGGCACCTTGGGAGCCTTTGTGGTTTTCGAGCGCGAACTCTCGAATCGACAGATCGGATACCTGACAGACTACGTGCGCGAGCGGTCGAGCAACGTCGATCGCCGTTTCTCCAACCTCAGCACCTTGCACAAGGCCGCCGAGGAAGAGCTGGGCCGCCGGTACCGCCACCTCGATGCTGAACGCGTCATGCCGCTCGCCGACGCCTATTTCCCTCTGCAAGCGGACGGAACGCGCCGCAGCCTGCCGAAATTCTTCGACGGCATGTCTACCGGCGGCGGCTACGTCTATGGCCTTGGCGCCTTCATCTCCCGCGCCGAGGAAACTCCGCCGGAGCAGATGCGAGCCCTGGTCGCGGCCTTCGGCCTGGTCTCCGACTTCGGACAGGCGGCCCGGCGCGAGTACGACAACTTCTATTTCTTCACGCCGGAAACGCGGCTGGTGATGTACGGGCCCGACCGGCCCGACCGGCTGATGTTCTATCGCCACGATGCGCCGGCCGACCTCAGCATCGCCAACGAGGAGATGGCCAAGATCACCTTGCCGGCCATGGACCCTGAACGCGCCACGCGATGCACCAACCTGCAGCGGCTGATCCAGGACACCAAGGGCGACCGGCTGGCCACGGCCTGCCTGACGCCCGTCTATGTCGACGACAAATACATCGGCTCGTTCGGCTCCTCGATGGAGCTCACGGGCTTCTTCACCAGCGCGGTGAAGGACACGCCCTCGGGCGCGACCCCGCTGATCGTCACGTCGAAGGGCGAGTTGATTGCCTATCCGGGCTTCACGGGGATCGGCAATCAGTCCGAGAAGACCCTCGCCGACTACGAGCGACGTCTTGGCCTGAAGAAGCTGACCATCGAGGTTCAGAAGGACGGGCGCGAGCACGGCGTGCTGGAAAGCCCCGACGGCAAGCAGATCGTCGCCTTCGGACGCCTCAACGGTCCGAACTGGTACCTGCTGCTCAGCTACCCCAAGACCCAGGTGGCGGCGTCGGCCGCCCGTTCGGCGTCCTGGGTGTTGCTGATCGGCGGCGTGGCCTCCGCCATCCAGGCCCTGCTGGTGGTGATGATGGCGCGCGGTTCGATCGTGCGGCCCGTCGAGCGGCTGGCCGCCTCCTGCGAGCCCGAGGCATTTGGACTGACCGAGCGCCCGGACGTCAGCGACGTGGAGCGCCGCGGCGACGAGATCGGCGTCCTCGCCAAGTCCCTCCGATCGGAGCGCGAAAAGGTCGAGGCGGTGCTGGCCTCGCTGGAGGACCGCGTCCTCGACCGGACGGCGCAGCTCGAGCGCGCCAACGCCGAGAAGTCGCGTTTCCTCGCCAACATGAGCCATGAGCTGCGGACCCCGCTGAACGGGGTCATCGCCATCTCCGAGACCCTGGCCGGTCAGCAGGCGACGCCCAAGGGCCGCGAGCTTGCCGAGCTGATCGTCTCGTCGGGCCGCCTGCTGGAGCGCGTGCTCACCGACATCCTGGACTTCTCGAAGATCGAGGCCGGCGAAATCAAGCTGGCCCGCGACGAGTTCACCATGGACCGGCTGGTCGGCGGCATCGCCGAACTGCATCGCGCCTCGGCCGAATCCAAGGGTCTGGCCTTCCAGTGGACGGTGGCGCCGGACGCCGCGGGCCGGTTCGCCGGCGACACCGTGCGCCTGACCCAGGTCCTCTCGAACCTGCTGAGCAATGCGGTGAAGTTCACCGAGAGCGGCCAGGTCAGTCTCGACGTAACGACCCGAGGTGAAGCCACCTGCTTCGCCGTCACCGACAGCGGCATCGGCTTCGACGAGGAGGTGCGGGCCAGGCTCTTCAAGCGCTTCGAACAGGCCGACGCCTCGATCCGCCGCAGGTTCGGCGGCACGGGCCTCGGCCTGGCGATCAGTCGCTCGCTGGTCGAACTCATGGATGGGACCGTCGACGTCGAGTCCAAGCCGGGCCAGGGCGCGGTGTTCACCGTGCTCGTGCCGCTGGAACGGCTGGAGGGCGAGGCGGCGGTCGAACGCGCGCCGCAGCCGCAACGGATCGATATCGCCGGGCGCCGGGTGTTGCTGGCCGAAGACCATCCGACCAACCAGAAGGTGGTCCAGCTGATCCTGGAGTCGGTGGGCGTCGAGCCGGTGATCGTCGAGAACGGTCAGCTCGCTATCGACCTCCTGAAGACGGAGCGCTTCGACATCGTCCTGATGGACATGCAGATGCCCGAGCTCGACGGCCTCTCGGCGACCGCGATGCTGCGCGCCTTCGAGTTGGAGGCGGGCCTGCCGCGAACGCCGGTGATCATGCTCACCGCCAATGCGCTGGATGAGCACATCCGCGCCAGCCACGAGGCCGGCGCCGACCTGCACCTCTCCAAGCCGATCCACGCCATGGCTCTGATCGAGAGCATCGTCCACGCCATCGCCGAGCGCGACGGCAAACCCGTCGCGGCCGCCGAGGTCGCCTAGCGGCCGTTCAAGTAGATCGGGTTGCCGAGCAGCCAGAGCTTGCCGTCCGGTCCGCGTACGTCGATGCGCAACCAGTGGGCCTGACCGTCGCCCGCGACCTCGAACGAAACGGTCTCGTCATCACCGAGCGCCTTGCCCGCCAGCTTGGGCTTGGGGCCGTTTCCGGAGATCGAGAGCGACGCGCCGGGGGCGTGGGCGACGTGCACCGTGAAGCGGATCGGGGCGCCCGCCGGCGCAGCCAGGACATCGCCCATCTCCGCCGTATGGCGGCCCGACGACGCCGTCACCTCCAGCGTACGGTCGCGGCTGCCTTGCGTGTCGATGAACACATGGCCGGCGCGGATCGCCGCGAGGATGGCGGACTGCGACAGCTCGGCGGCATGGACCACAGTGGTCGGGTAGCCCACCGAGGCCGGCTTCGCGGGGTCGAGCGTGGCGTCGTGATTGTCGGAGCCGCCGATGGCGGTGATGCGCAGGCCTTCGTTGAGACGCGCCTCCCAGAAACCGACGCCGGAGAGCGGGCCCTCGGCCTGGCCGCCGTTCACCGCCTCGATGGCCTGGACGCGGCGGAGGTCGGTGGCCTTGTTGCTCCAGCCACAGCCCATGCAGGCCTCGCCGGAGGGAAGCGCCGGGTGGTTGATCGACAGCAGCCCGCCCGCCTTCTCGATCTGGTCCTGCAAAGCGGCCAGCGTCGGCGCGCGGGGAGAGCCGATCTGGAAGTCGAGAGGGCCGGCCACGCCGAACACGTTGGCGTGCCCCTGGAAGGTGGTGATCTCGCGGCCCGGCATCAGCAGCAGGTCGTCGAAGAAGGGCGCGAGTTCGCGCAAGGCCTCGTTCTGCGAGGTGGCGTTGTGATCTGTGATGGCGATGAAATCGAGGCCGCGCGCCTCGGCCGCCTCAAGCGTGCGGAACACCGGGCAGGGGACGCGGACACCCTTCTTAGAGGCGCACGATCCATCGGAGTGGGCGGTGTGCATGTGCAGGTCGCCGCGGTACCAGCCCGGACCGCTCTTCAGCGGGGCCCCGGCAAAGGTGGTGGGCGCTGGTCCGCGCTGGAAGAAGATGCGGGCCGTGTAGTGCGCCGCGCCGTCCTTGCGCAGGTTCGGCACGCCCAGCACCAGCTTCCAGTCGCCGGCTGGCAGGGGGCCGGGCAGGTAGGACGGCGTGGCGTCCGAATCCGAGACGGTGAAGCGGTTCTTGTTGCCGCCGCTCCAGCCGCGGAACCGCTGGGGGTCGCGCAGGCCGAGGTCGATGACGGACTTCTGGTCCTTGCCGGTGTAGGCAAACTCGACGGTGAGCCGGGTCACCCCGGCCGGCACGCGGAAGGGGACTTCGCGATAGGTCTGGTGGTCCGCGCCGGTCATCGCGCCGGTCAGCGTAAGGTCCGGCGCGGGCGTCGCTTGGACCGGCAGCGCCAGGCAGGCGGCGGCCAGAACCACCCCCGCCAGACTTGTCAGATATCGCGAGCCCATCACTAGAAGCGATATAGCACGGCCGCCCGGAACGCGCGGCCAAGCTCCGGACGCGCCAGGTAGTACTTCGCGCCCGCCTCCCCGGAGATGAACTGGCCGGCCCGGGGATTGCCCTCGGTCAGGCCGATCTCGTTGGTCAGGTTCGTGCCGTAGAGGTAGAGCGCCAGGCTGTCGTTGATGTTGTACCGGACCTGGGCGTTGAGCAGGTAGTAGTCCGGGATGATCAAGGTGTTGGCCAGGTCGGAGAAGCGCTTGCCGTAATACTGCACGTCGAGCTCGGCCCGCAGCTTGCCCTCCAGCAGATTGACCCCTGGCGTGATCCGGCCGCTGACCTTCGGCGTGCGGATCTGGGTGTGGTCGGAGAAGTCGCGCGGCCGCAGGCAGTCTGTCCCGGCGGTCGGCGTGTCGGAGGGCAGCGGACAGGTCCCGGCAGTCTTCGCCACCCGTTCGTTGAAGATGAAGTGTCCGAGCTTCGGGTCCTGCACCGTCGCGTTGAAGCTGACGTCGAACCACTCCACCGGCCGGACCGTGCCTTCCAGCTCGATGCCGTAGGCCTTGGTGGCGGCGAACTGGGTCGTGCTGATGTAGGAATTGGTCGGCTGGTCGTAGCGCGTCTCGGTGAAGTTCTGGCTGTCGAAGCCGGTGTAGAAGGCCGTCAGGTAGACGCTGTATTTCGGCCTATCGACCTTCGCCCCGCCCTCGATCAGGGTGAATTTCTGGGTGCGTGGCGAGGTGTTGGTCGGGTTGGTGATGAAGTCGCCCAGCGACGGCAGGCGGAAGGCGCGGGTGATGCGGGCGAAGGCGCCGAAATCCGGCTGGAACTGGTAGTTGATGCCGAGCGTGCCGGCGGCGCCGTCAAAGCTGCGGTCAAGCGCATCGAACTGGCCCGTCCCCACGATCGCGCCGTCGTCGGCCAGGGTTGGCGACTGGCCGAGGTTGACGGTGGCGCTGCGTTCGTTGCGGCCGGAGAGGTCGATCTTCTCGTAACGGCCGCCGATGTCGATCCGCAGTTTCTCGCTGATCCGCCACTCGTCGGAGGCGTAGAACGCGTAGGTCTTCGACCCGCCCTCGGCGTTATTGAACTGCGTGCCGTAGCGCGAGAAGCCGTTCTCGGTGAAGGCGGCGACCGTCTGGCCCGCGGCGTTCACCGCCGTGAGGTCGAGGAGGCGGGCCTGATCCTGCACGTCGACCAGCACCGCGGCGCCCTGCTGGTAGAAGCTCTCGTTGGCCTTCACGTAGTAGAAGCCGAAGGCGAGGTCGTGTGACTGGGTCCCGACGTCGAACCGGCGCTGGATCCGCAGGTCGTTGATCGTCTCGTCGAGGGAGATGTCCTGCTCGCGCAGGAAGGCGTCCATGACGAGGCCGGTGCCATTCTGCCCCGCCACGTCGAAAGGCTGGCCGCCGTTGGTGTAGAACAACCGACCGGTCACCGGGCCGGCCGAGGTCGGCACGCGAGCCAGGTCCTGCGCGATCCGCGCCGAGGCCGCGATCGGAGTGTTGGGGTAGAGACCCGTCCGGTCCAGTTCGGTGGTGTGATAGCGGAAACCGTCGGTCACCCGCCAGCCGCCGATGTCGAGCCGGCCGCGCAGGGTGTACTGGGTGAGCTTCAGGTCCGAGCCCTTGGACTGGTCGAAATCAAACGGGCCGCGGTTGGTGCGGAAGGTCAGGTGGCGGGTTTCCGGACCGGAGAAGGTCCCGTAGTTCGGATCGAAGCCCGGGACGCCGGCCGTGTCGCCGCTGGAGTCGAAGGTCAGCGGGACCGGCAGGTAGAAGATGGTGTTGTCGTCGACGTGCTTGACGTCGAAGTCGAGCGAGCCGTGTTCGAAATCGCGGCCGATCGAGAGGCGGATCTGGCCGCCCTTGTCCGCCGTCCAGCCCGGATCGCGAATGCCGTCGTCCTGCCGATAGAAGCCGCCGACGCCCACCCGGAAACCGGCCACCGGGCCGCCCACCCAGGCGTCGCCGCGCACCAGGCCGTAGTCGCCGACCTCCAGCTTGGCCACGCCCTCGACCTGGTCGGTGGGCTTGCGGGTGATGAAGTTGGCAACCCCGCCCGGCGCATAGGAAGCGTAGATCGACGACGGGCCGCCGCGGACCACTTCCACGCGTTGGATCGTCTCGTCGAGGCGGAAGGAGAAGTCGGTGTTCAGGAAGCCCAGGCCGCCGTCGTGCTGCACCGGCAGGCCATCTTCCTGCAGGCCCACCGCCGCATAGCCTTCGATCGGGATGCCGCGGGCGCGGATGTTGGCGCCGCCGACCCCGCCGGACGCCTCGACCCAGAAGCCCGGCACGTTCTTCAGCACTTCGGCGACGCTCATCGGCGCCTGCAGGCGCAGCTTCTCTTCCGAGAGCGTGGTGATGGCGTAGCTGGCCTCGACCTTGCGCTGGGCCTCGGATCCCGCACGGCCGGTGACGACCACCTCGTCGACAACCGCAGCATCGGCGTCGGCGGCAAGGGCGGACGACGCGGCGCCGAGCGCGCAAGCGGCCGCGGCGGCGAACAGGATGGATTTCATGTCTAAGGTCCCCAGCACCAAAACAAGGGGTGGGGCTTAGCGGGCCTCAGTATCGGATCGGCGACGATGCGATGTCGGCGGGATCACAGCCCGACGACAGATCGGTAATGGCCAAGCTGGGCGCCGGCGTGAAGCCGACGCCCGCCAGGGCCTAGGGCGCCTCGTTGGAGAAGATCACCGTACCGGACGCGGCGAACATGCCGCCGACCCCGTGGCTGACGCTGATCTTCGCGTCTTTCACCTGGGCCGGGGCGATCCCGCGCAGCTGCCGCACGCTCTCCTGCAGGGCGTACATGCCGTACATGCCCGAGTGCATGTAGGAGAGGCCGCCGCCGTTGGTGTTCAGCGGCAGCTTCCCGCCGATCGCGGTGTTGCGCTCGTTGATGAAGCCCGCGGCCTCGCCCGGCCTGCAGAAGCCCAGGTCCTCGAGCCCGTAAAGCGGCAGGTGGGCGAAGGCGTCGTAGATCATCAGGTGATCGACGTCCGCATGGCTGATCCCGGCCTCGGTGAAGGCCTTCTTGCCGGAGACGCGGAACGCCTTGGAGGAATTGAAGTCCTCCATCTGGCTGACCATCGGGGTCTCGACGCTCTCGCCCGTGCCCAGGATGTAGACGGGCTTTTGCGGGAAGTCCTTGGCCCGCTCGGCGCTGGTCAGGATGAGGGCGCCGCCACCATCGGTGACCAGGCAGCACATCAGCTTCGTGAACGGCCAGGCGATCATGTCGGAGTTCAGGACGTCGGCGACGGTGATCGGGTCCTTGTAGCTGGCGCGCGGATTGAGCGCCGCCCACTCGCGCTGGATCACCGCCACATTGGCCAGGTCCTCGACCGTGTAGCCCCGGGTCTTCAGGTAGCGGAGCACCGGGATCGTGAACATGGTCGGCGGGCCCATCGGGCCGTAGGGCATCTCGAACTGGCCAGGCAGGCTGGAGGCGGCGCCGCCGAACCGGCCCGCGCCCACGCGGCTGCGGCCGCTTTCGCCGTGGGTGATCAGGACGGTGTTGCAGAGCCCTTCGTTGATCGCCGCCGCGGCATGGCGGACGTGCAGCATGAAGGAGCATCCGCCTACGGACGTACCGTCCGCGTAGGTCGGCGTGATGCCCATGTAGTAGGCCAGCTCCACCGGGCTGATCCCGGCGGTGGCGACGCCGTCGATGTCCGAGGGCTTGAGGCCGGCGTCGGCCAGGGCGTTGAGCGCGGCGTCGGCGTGCAGGCCGATCACCGACTGGTCCGGGATCTTGCCCATGCGGGTGGTTTCAGCGGCGCCGACGACCGCGACGGATTTCTGTTTCATGGGTCTCAGCCCTTCGCGGGTTCGAAGAACGGAAGGGAGATGTCGTCGGTCTGTTTGGCGAACGTCACCTTGAGCGGCATGTCGAGCTGCAGGGCCTCGGGCGTCTGCGGGCAATTGACGATATTGCTCATCATCTGCGGGCCCTCCTCGAGCTTCACCACCGCAATGGCGTAGGGCTCGGTTCCCATGTCGGGGCGCGGGCGCTGGTTGATCACATAGGACCAGAGCACGCCCTTGCCGCTGGCGGCGTACGCCTCGACCCTGCGGCTGCCGCACTTGGGGCAGAAGGGCCTGGGCGGGAAATAGCTTCCGCCGTCGCAGTCGGTGCAGCGCTGAAGGCGAAGCTCGCCTTCCTTGCAGCCGTCCCAGAAATGCCGGGTCTCCGGCGTGGGCTCGGGCAACATCCTTGGTGGCATCTGAAATCGGTCCCCGTGAAATGACTAAAGTCTGTTGGCGCGCCAAAACGGCGGCCCCGCAACAAAGCCGACCGGAGCGGGCTTGTCACGCCTCCGCGGCGACGCCGAAGATTTCCCGGAAGGCTTCCAGGCCACGGGGCGTGAAGGTGACCAGGCGCGTGCCGCGCTCGCGGCTGGCCCAGCCCAGGGCATAGAACCGGCTGAGCAGGGCGGCGCCCAGCGCGCCCGCCAAGTGGGTGCGGCGCACGCTCCAGTCCAGGCAACCCTTGCAGAGCGGGCGGCGCGAGCGGGCGAGTTCGGGCAGGTCGAGGCCCAGCGCCTCCATGAAGGTCCGGCCGGTGTCGGTGAGCGCGAGGTGCTCGCCCTGCTCGGTGACGAAGCCGCGCGCGATCAGGTGCTCCAGCATGCCCACCGCCAACTCGCCGGCCAGGTGGTCGTAGCAGACACGGGCCCGGCGCATGGCCGGCTCCTTCGGGCCAGTGCGCACCCGCGTGTGGCCGGTGCGCTGGGCCAGGCCCATCAGCGCCTCGATCACTCCGGCTACGTCCTCGCCGGAGAGCGCATAGTAGGCGTGGCGCCCCTGCTTCTTGCCCACCAGCAGGCCGCCGGCCTGCAGCTTGGCGAGATGGGAACTGGCGGTCTGGGCGGTGACGCCGGCCTCGCGGGCCAGCTCGCCCGCGGTCAGAGCCTGGCCGCTCATCAGGGCCGTCAGCATGTTCGCGCGGCCAGGATCGCCGAGCAGCGAGGCGATGGTCGCGATGTCGGGACCGTCCTTCATGATGCGACCATAGCTGAATCGTTGCCGCGAGGCGACAGAGAATGGTTCGCTCGGGATCGAAACATGACCGGGCGGCGATCGGCTAGGAAGGGCTCGCACACCCCTGGAGACCCCATGACCGTCACCTGCTGCATCCGCTACGTCATCAACCCCTACCAGCGCGACGACTTCGAGCAGTACGCCCGCGAATGGCTGACCATCATCCCGGCGCTGGGCGGCGACCTGCTCGGCTACTTCCTGCCGCACGAGGGGACGAACAACATCGCGCTCGCGATGATCGGCTTCGACTGTCTGGCGTCCTACGAGACCTACCGCGGACGGCTCCGGTCCGACGCCGCCGCCCAGGCCAACTTCAAGTTCGCCCAGGACAAGAAGTTCATCCTCTCCGAGGAGCGGACCTTCCTGCAGCCCGTGAGGCCCCGATGATCGCGGTCATCTTCGAGGTCATACCGCACGAGGGTCGCCGGCAGGACTACCTCGGCATGGCCGCGGACCTGAAGCCTCTGCTCGAGACCATCGACGGCTTCCTTTCCATTGAACGGTTCGAGAGCCTGGCCGAGCCGGGCAAGGTGCTGTCGTTGTCGTTCTGGCGCGACGAGGCGGCGGTCGCGGCGTGGCGCAACCTCGAACCTCACCGCCGCGCCCAGGCCGCCGGCCGCCATGAGATCTTCCAGGACTACCGCCTACGGATCGCACAGGTCGTGCGCGACTATGGCATGACCGCGCGGGCGGAGGCGCCGGCGGACTCCCGGGCGATCAACGGCGAGGCGGCGTTGTCACGCTCGGGCGGGGAGGACTAGGGTCACTCCCGGTTCTCCGCGGGGGCGTCATGACGACGATTGCGAACGACGCCCACGGCGAAAGGACGCCGCGCCAGGTCTTCGGTCATCCGCGCGGCCTCGTGATCCTCGCCGGGACCGAACTTTGGGACCGCATCTCCTTCCACGGGATGCAGGCGCTCCTGGTGCTCTACATGGTGGGCCAGCTTTTCTTGCCGGGCCACATCGAGACCATCGTCGGATTCAAGGCTTTCCGCGCGGTGATCGAGGCCGTGACCGGACCGCTGTCGGTCCAGGCGCTGGCCTCGCAGATCTTCGGCATCTACGTGGGCCTGGTCTATTTCACGCCGGTGCTGGGCGGGGTGCTCGGCGATCGGGTGCTGGGCCGTTCCGCCACCGTGACGCTCGGCGCGCTGCTGATGACCGCAGGCCACTTCTGCATGGCCTTCGACCAGTCGTTCCTGCTGGCCATGCTGCTGCTGATCCTCGGCGCGGGCTGCTTGCGCGGCAACCTGATGCCGCAGGTGGCGGAGCTCTACGCGCAGGAGGATCGTCGCCGCGCCGTGGCCTTCCAGCTCTACGGCAGCATGATCAACCTGGGCGCCTTCATCGCCCCGGTGGTCACCGGCGCGCTGGGTCAGGCCTATGGCTGGCACACGGGCTTCGCCTTCGCGGGCTTCGGCATGCTGCTGGGCCTGATCTACTATCGGGTCGGCCTGAAGTGGCTGCCGCCGGAGGCGCCGCGCGGACCCCGGACAGTGCGCGCGAAGCTGCGGCCGGACGAGCGTCGGGTGGTGCTGCTGCTCCTGCTGGTGGTGCCGATCGCGGCGCTGTTCTGGGTCGCCCAGTCGCAGATCTGGAACACCTACAACATCTGGGTCCGCGACCACGTGGACCTGCAGATCGGCGGCTTCACTGTGCCGGTGCCTTGGCTGCAGGCGCTGGACGGACTGGCGCCCTTCCTGACCCTGCCGCCGTTCCTGCTGCTGTGGCGCTGGCAGGCGGCGCGTGGATCGGAGCCGAACGAGTTCACAAAGATGGCCATCGGCTGCTTCATCTTCGGCGGCTCGGTGATGCTGCTGGCGGCGGGCGCCTGGATCACCGACGCCGGTGGCCGCTCGCCGCTGCTGCTGGCGGTGGCGTTCCACTTCGCCTCGAATATCGGCTGGCTCTATTTCGCCCCGAGCGCCAACTCGCTGTTCGGCGGGGCGGCGCCCAGGTCGCTGACCGGCGCTATGATTGGCATCTATACGACCTCGGTGTTCTTCGGCAGCCTGGTGAGCGGCCGGCTCGGCGGCCTCTACGAGAGCCTGACCGCGGCGCAGTTCTGGACCCTGCACGCCGGCGTGGTCGCTCTGGGCGGCGTCCTGCTATTGCTGGTCGGCGGGCGGCTGAGCCGCGAGCTGGAGGCGGCGGCCGAGACCGGCCGCCTGGCCGTCGCCGTCTGACGTCAGGACCGCAGCGTGTTGGCGGCGCGCATGGCCTCGTGGCAGCGCTTCAGCGCCGCCGTAGCCTCGTCGAGCTTCACCTGAAACTCCTCAAGGAGCTTGTCGTAGTGCCCTTCCATCAGCTTGGACTGCACGAGGTCCTGCTCGATCGGCTTGAGCTTCAAGGTCGCCATGGTCACCACCACCACCAGTTTTTTTGCTGGGATAAGTCTGTGCCTTCGTGACTTCCGCCCGCTTAACGCCGGAGCAGATTCCTAGACGAGCGAGATCGAAAGTCTTCGCCGTTCGGTGGAGGCGCGCAGCTCCGCCCATATGGCGTCCTGGCGCGCGATATCGCCGCAGGTCTCTGCGGCGATCTGGGCGTCGATGAGCTGGGCGCGGAGGCCGTCGTTGGCCGCGCGCAGGGCGGAAAGGCGCAGGTCCTCGTCCTGGCCGGTGACGCCGAGCAGGGCGCGGAGCGCGCGGTTTTCGTCGACCAGGTTGTGCGCGGCGCCGTCCCAGACCTCGGCCGACAGGTTGAGCAGCATGGCTGAGAGCCCGAGCGCCGAAGCCCGCTCGGCGTCGGGCACCCCGGGCATGGCGTTGCGCATCAGGAGGTTGGCGAGTTCGGAAAGGACGGAGGGAACGCTCGGCGTCATAGCTTGCCCATCACCTTGAGGATCGCCCGATCCTGGGCGTTCAGCAGCCACCAGGCCGGATAGACCATGATCGGCTCCTTGTTGCCCCCGTCGATGAAGGCCCGCGCGGAGCCCACCCAGATCGCCTGGCCCTTCACGCAGTTGAAGAGGGTCCACCAGTGCAGCGCCGCCGGGTCGGCCTTCAGTCCGCTGGCCCGCTCCCAGATGGCGACGGCCTCAGCCTTCGCGACCAGCCCACCCTCCAGGTCTGGCCGGCCGAACTGCCAGACCGGATTGAAGCCCCAGCCCAGGTCTTCCAGCGGATCGCCCAGATGCGCCATCTCCCAGTCCAGCACGCCGTGGATCTTGCCGGCCGCGTCATAGAGGAAGTTGCCGGTGCGGTAGTCGCCATGGACGACGGAGAGCTTCTGGGCCGTCGGCGGCGGATTGGCCTTCAGCCAGCGGATGGCGGCGCGCGCGATGGGCAGCGGCTCGGCCTCGTCCTTGTCGAGGATGGCCTCCCAGTGCGCCAGTTCGCGGCGCCAGCACTCGTCGAGTGCGGGGGCCGGCATCCATTTGTCGAGGCCAAGCGCAATGGGATCGGCGCGCGCGATCTCGCCAAGGATCGTCCACTTCCGCTCCGCAACCTTCGGCAGGATCGCGTCATACGCCCCAGAGAACAGCATCTGCGGCGAGGCCTGGAACCCCGCCAGTTCCTCGGCGATGAAGAACGGATGGTCGAGGGCTTCGGATGCCTCTTCCAGCCAGAGCATCTCCGGCACCGGCACGGCGGACCCCGCGAAGGCGCGATAGGCCTCGAACTCCACGCGCCGCTCGGTGTCGATCAGGCTGGCGGGCGGATCGCGCCGCAGGATCAGCTGGCGCTCGCACGCCTCCTCTCCCTCGCGCCAGCCCAGCCGGAAGCGATAGGTCTCCCGCGACGCGCCGCCGGAGATGCGCTCCAGGCGATCGACGACGATGTCCGTGGCGCGCGGCATCCGGGTCGCGATGTAGGCGGCGAGCCGGGGCTCGAGGGGATGCGTCAACGCGGGCCTCAGGCCATCTCGAAGCGGACGGGCAGCCGTTTGGGACCGTTGACGAAGACGCTTTCGCTCGTCGCCGGGACGCCGTCGAGGCCGAGCTCGGAAATGCGCGGCAGGAGCTCTTCCCACAGGATCCGCATCTCCATCTTGGCCAGGTGTTGGCCGAGGCACAGGTGCGCCCCATAGCCGAACGCCAGGTGGCGATTGGGTTTGCGGTCGACGCGGAACTCGTCCGGCGCTTCGAATACCGCCTCGTCGCGGTTGCCCGAGGCGTAGCAGAGCATCAGCCAGTCGTTCTTCTTCATCTGGCGGCCGGCGAATTCGACGTCCTCGGTGACCGTGCGCATGAAGGTCTTCACCGGCGTGGTCCAGCGGATCGACTCGTCCACCAGGCTCGGGATCAGCGACGGATCGGCCTTCACCTTGGCCAGTTCCCTGGGGTTCTCGGCCAGCGCCCAGAGCGCGCCCGCGGTGGAGGACGAGGTAGTGTCGTGCCCGGCGGTGGCGACGATGATGTAGTAGCTCATCGCCTCCAGGTCGGAGATCGGCTGGCCGTCGACTTCGCTGTTGGCGATCAGGCTCGCCAGGTCGTCGGTGGGGTTTGCGCGCTTCTTCTCGGACAGAGCCCGGAAGTAGTTCGAGAAGTCGACGATCACGCCGAAGTCAAACTCCTGTTCCTCGACCGGCTTGCCGGCCTCGCGGCCCAGTTCCGGATCGGAGGCGCCGAACAGCTCCTGGGTGAGCTTCAGCATCCGCGGCTCGTCTTCCTCCGGCACGCCCATGATGCTCATGATCACGTGCAGCGGGTAGTGCAGGGCCACTTCCTTGACGAAATCGCAGCGACCGCCGGTTGCCGCCATCCGCTCGACCGCAGCCTTGGCGATGACCCGGATCTGATCCTCGAGGCGCCGCAGGTTCTGCGGCATGAACCAGCCTTGGGTCAGCGCCCGGTACTTCAGATGGTCGGGCGCATCCATGTGGATCAGGGTGCGCAGCAGATGCGGGCTGCCGCCCATCATCCCCCGAACCTTGGCGTCCACCGCCTGGGTGGTCAGCGTCGGCGAGCGATCGCCGTTGTGGAACAGGTCGTTCTGGCGGCTGATCTCCAGGATGTCCTCGTGACGGGTGACCACCCAGAAGGGATCGACGCCTTCGATGTTCGCCACGCCCAAGGGCTCGTTGGCGCGCAGCCACCTGTAGGCTTCGTGGATGCGGCCGTCGGCGTAGGCGGCCGGCGTGGCGAGAAGATCGGCCACGTCTTTGGGGATGCGGTGGTCGACGACGGCCATCACGCTCATGCTGCGCTCCCTTGTGATTGTCGATTTTCTTTCACTTGATACCCGCCCTTCGTGCGTCGCAAGACTGACCAAACGTCAACCAAGGACGGTGGTAGGGAGATAAGCATGCTGACCAAAGGCGACGATTTTCCGATCCACCAGACGCCCGAGCCGATCGCCTATTCGGGCTCGGACCGGAATTTTTACGACCGCTACTTCTTCAACGGCTACTCGCCCGACGGCTCGGAGTTCGTGGCGGTGGCCTTTGGGGTCTATCCGGCGCTGAACGTCGCCGACGCCCACGTCTCGATCATCCGCAACGGGGTGCAGCGCTGCCTGCACGCCTCGCGCATCCTCGGCATGGAGCGGATAGACCTGAGGGTCGGTCCGGTGCGGATCGAGGTCATCGAGCCGCTGCAGACGCTGAAGGTGACCCTGGAGCGGGCCGAGGGTCTGGCTTGCGAACTGACCTTTGCGGGCCGCGCCTTCCCGATCGAGGAGCCGCGGTTCACGCGCCGCAACGGGCCGCGGATGTTCATGGACTACACGCGTCTGACCCAGAACGTGCGGGTCTCCGGCTGGACCGAGATCGATGGCGATCGCCGCGAGACCGGCGCCGGGTGGACCGGGACCCGCGACCGCTCCTGGGGCATCCGGCCGGTGGGCGCGCCCGACCCGCAGCCGACGCCCGGAGCCGGTCTTGCCGGCTTCTTCTGGCTGTGGACGCCGCTCAATTTCGACGACCGCAGCGTCTTCTTCCACGTCAACGCCGACACCGACGGCAAGCCTTGGAACACCCGCGCGGTGATCCTGCCGGACGGCGCCGGACCGGAAGGCGGAACCCATTCGGATTTCCCGCGGATGGAAGACGTGAGCTTGCGACAGGGCACGCGCCATGCCGAGCGCGGGACTCTGCGCATCCCAGTGGAGGGCGGCGAGGCCGAGGTCAGGCTCGATCCCATCGGCACGTTCCTGATGCGCGGCATCGGCTACGGCGGCGAGTGGCGGCACGGTGCGCTGAAGGGCGAACTGGCCGTGGGACGAGAGGACATCGACCTGGCCAAGGTCGACATGGCTGCGCCGGAGAACTGGCACATCCAGGCGATCTCGAAGGCCGTGCTCAGTGAGCCCGGCGCCCCCGACCGTCAGGGCGTCGGCGTGTTCGAACAGCTTATCGCGGGACCCTACAAGCCCTACGGTCTCTAGGCCGCGGCAGCCTAGGTCTTGCCGAAGGCCTGCATCAGGCGTGCGGCGGCCGGCAGCATCAGTGCGACCAGCAGACACGGGAAGATGAACAGGATCAGCGGCACGGTCAGCTTGGCCGAGAGCGCCAGCGCCTTCTCCTCGGCCCGTAGCATGCGCTTGGAGCGCATGTCCTGAGAGAACACGGTGAGGGTGTCGCCGAGGCTGGTGCCCATTTCTTCGGACTGGCGCAGCATGGTGGCCAACTGACGCGCGTCGTCGATCCCGAGGCGGTCCGCGAACGCGCTCCAGGCGTCCTTGCGCGCCTTGCCGGCCCGCAGTTCCAGGACGAGGAAGCGCAGGTGGACGACCAGGTTGGGGTAGCGGCGGGCCAGTTCGTCGGTGACGCGGCTGACCGCCGCATCGAGGCTCAGGCCCGCTTCGACCGAGGCCACCAGCAGGTCGAGCAGGTCGGGGAAGCCGTCGCGGTATTCCTGCTCGCGCTTGGCCTTGCGCATATTCAGCACCCGGTCGGGGCCGAGGATCGCTACGCCGGCCAGGATCGAGGCTACCCCGATGCCGCTGAGACCCGCCCGGCCGCCGGCGATCAGCGGCAGGATGATGATCACGCCGAGGGTCGCTACGACCAGCGCCAGCGCGCGGATGCCCAGATAGATGGCCGGCGCCTCGCGATTGTAGAAGCCGGCCTGGACCAGTTGATTGCGCAGGACCGAAAGCTTGGCAGGATCGCGCACGGCGTCCTGCTGGCCGAGCCTGCGGACGCCGGCCACGAGCCGGCCGCTGATGCGGCCACCCGATGCGCCCGATTGGACAGTCTGCGCGCCGCCTTGCAGCCGGCCGCGGCGGATCGCGCGCAGTCGAAGCTCGCCCGCGCCCATCCAGGCCACGCCGCCCACGGCGCCCATCACCAGCAGGGCGCCGGCGACCGTGACCAGGGTTTGGATTTGCTGCATGTCCATGGGATCAGAGCTTCATATTGATCATGTTGCGCATGACCATGTTGCCGATGAACATCCACACGGCGCAGCCGCCGAGGCCGATCTGCACGAAGCGGAGGTGGATCACGTCGCCGTAGAAGTGCGGCGAAGAGAACATGATGAAGCCCAGCGCGATGAAGGGAGCCAGGGTCAGGATCAGCGCCGACATGCGGCCTTCCGAGGACGCCGCCTTGATCTTCAGGCGCATCTTGAGCCGCTCGCGAACGGTGTGGGCGTTGAGCTTCAGGAGGCCGGTGAGGTTGCCGCCCGAGCGTTCCTGGAGACGGACCGTGGCGGCGAACAGGTCGATGTCCGGGTGCTGGCAGCGCTCGCTCATCCGCTCGACCGCCTGCTCCAACGTCGCGCCATAGGCGATCTCGTCGGCGGCCATGCCGAATTCCGAGCCGATGGGGTCGGTCATTTCGCGCCCGACGAGCGAGATCGCAGTCGGCACCGGGTGGCCGGCTTCCAGGCTGCGGACGATGATTTCCAGCGCCTGCGGCAGCTGCACGCCGATGGCGGTGTCGCGCTTCTTGGCCATCACCTTGAGGTAGATGAAGGGACCGCCGAGACCGACCGCCAGGGCGCCGACGATGAAGAGCATCGGGTTCTTGGTCAGGAAGGCCAGAGCCACGCCGCCGACGCAGGCGGCCGCGACGGTGTAGGCGGCCCATTTCTTCGGGTCGTAAGGCACGCCCGAGGTCACGATCAGGTTCGAGAGCCAGCGAACGGCGCCGCTGCGGCGGCCGTCGGCGTTCAGGCCGCGCTGCTTGCGAAGCTCCGTGACCATCGCCGAGACGCCGTCAACCTTGTCGGCGATCTTCAGCCGCTGGTTCACCTTGCGCTTCTGTGTGGCGACGCTGAACAGGCCGAACGCCGCCTGGCCGGCGGTGAACACCGCGGCGAAGATCAGGATCATGAAGACGATGTTCGGGTCGAACGTCATGCCGTCATCAGCACTTTGGAGGGGTCGAAATTGGCGGGGTCGTAATTGATGCCGCGGCGCTGCATCTCGTCGAGGCAGCGCGGGCGCAGGCCCGTCGCGCGGAATTCGCCGTGCACGGTCCCGTCGGCGTCGGTGTGGGTGCGGTTGAAGGTGAAGATGTCCTGCATCTGCACCACCGAGCCTTCCATGCCGGTGATCTCGGTGATGTGGGTGATCTTCCGCTTGCCGTCGGCCAGGCGCATGACCTGGATCACCAGGCCGATGGCCGAGGCGATCTGCGCGCGCATGGCGTCGTAGCTGATGTTCATCCCGCCCATGGCGACCATCTGCTCGAGGCGGCTGATCGCCTCGCGCGGATTGTTCGAGTGGATGGTGGCCATGGAGCCTTCGTGGCCGGTGTTCATGGCCTGCAGCATGTCGAAGGCTTCTTCAGAACGGACTTCGCCCAGGATCACGCGGTCGGGACGCATCCGCAGCGCGTTCTTGACCAGCTCGCGCTGCCGGATCTCGCCCTTGCCTTCGATGTTCGGCGGGCGGGTTTCCAGGCGCACGACGTGCGGTTGCTGCAGTTGCAGCTCGGCGGCGTCTTCGATGGTGATCAGGCGCTCGCCGTGGCTGATGGCCGCGGAAAGCGCATTGAGCAGGGTGGTCTTGCCCGAACCCGTACCGCCGGAGATCACGGTGGAGACGCGGGCCTTCACCGCGCCGTGCAGGAAGTCGGCGAGCTCGACGGGCATGGCCTTGAACTCGACCAGCTTCTCCAGCGTCAGCGGCTTTTTGGAGAACTTACGGATGGAGACCGCCGCGCCGTCGATGGCGATCGGGTTGATGGCGGCGTTCACCCGGCTGCCGTCGGCCAGGCGGGCGTCGACCATCGGCTGGCTCTCGTCGACCCGGCGGCCGACCCCGGCGACGATGCGGTTGACGATGCGCAGCAGGTGGTTGTTGTCGCGGAACCGCACCTCGGTCAGTTCGAGCTCGCCGCGGCGCTCGACGTAGACCTGGAAGGGTCCGTTGATCAGGATGTCGTTGATGCTCTCGTCCTTGAGCAACGGCTCGATCGGGCCGAGGCCGACCATCTCGTCGTAGATCGAGGCCCCCAGCTCCTTCAGCTCGGCGGAGTTCAGCGCCATCCGCTCACCGCGTGCGAAGTCGACGACGAGTTTCATCACCTCGGCGCGCAGTTCGTGCTCGGGCAGTTTGTCGAGCTTGGCCAGGTCCAGCTCGTCGATCAGCCGCGAATGCAGCCGCGAGTGCATGTCGAGCTCGCTCGATTTGCCGAGCTTGGTGTGTTGCGAGGACTGCTTGGGGGCGGGCTGCGGCGCAGCCACGGGCTCCGGCGCCTTGGCGGCGGGCGCGGCTCCGGGCTTCGCCAGACTGAAACGACCCATCAGGCGGCCTTTGTCGCTTGCGAAGCCGTGGTCTCACGGCGGGCCGGCTGGGCGGCGAGGCGCTCGACGAGGCTCTGCACGTCCTTGACGATCTTCGACTTCGGCCGATGGGTCGCGATGGGCCCGCCGAGGTTGGCGGAGGCCGCGGCGGCTTCCCAGTCGGAGCTGATGCCGGCTTCCGCCTTGCGCTGCAGAGCCTTCTCGGCCTCGGCCATCGAAGGCGCCGGGCCGAACATGCGGCTGGCCAGGCGGTTCAGCACGATGCGCGGCTTCAGGCCTGATGCGACGCCCACTTCGATCTCGTCGGAGAGCGAACGGGCCGCGATCAGCGCCGGGACCGTGAGCTCGGAGACCACCAGGACCTCGTCGCTGCCGGACAGTACGTCGAGGGTCCAGGCCCGGCGGTGCCGCGGCATGTCGAGGACCACCCAGTCATAGGTCTCGCAGGCGACGTCGAGCACCTTCAGCACGGCCTCGCGGGAGATCGCGTCGAAGGCGGCCGGATCGCGATGCGCGGCCAGGAGGTCGAGCTGCTTGGTCACCGGCGTCACGAACGCCTGCAGCACGGAGGCGTCGATCCGCTCGACGCTCGCGCCGAAGTCCGCCAGCTTCATGGCCGGTGTCGCGCCGAGATAGGCCGCCGCCACGCCGTCGGCGAGGTTGAGGTCGATCAGGCAGACGCTCTTTTCCTTGTCCTGGCGGCCGCAAAGCGCCGTGGCGATCTCGATGGCGATGGTGGTCGCGCCCGATCCGCCGACCGCTCCGGTCACCGCCCAGCAGCGCGAAGCCGCGACCGCGGCCGCCGGAGCCGCCGGAGCCTGGGCTTGAGCGGTCGGCGCACGCGCCTCCTGCTCCATCAAGCTGGCGATGGCGCCGGCGATCTGGTCGGGCGTGTAGGGCGCTTCCAGGACGTCCGATCGGGAGAGTCGGAGCAGGTTGCGGACCACGGTGGTGGGCAGACGTTCGCCCACCAGCAGGACAGCGGGCGGGTTGGGGCTGGCGGTCAGCGACTGCACGGCGGCGGAGAGCGCCGCGGCGGTGCAGGAATCGGCGTCGATCAGCACGAGGCTGACGTCCTCGGCGGTGATCCCGGCGAGTTGGTCCACGCCGGCCAGCTCGAGATTGGCGCCAGCCAGGGCGCTCTGACCCAGCGGAGCCAGGCTGGCGCCGAGGGCCAGCACGCGGCGACCGGTGAGCGCGGACGGGATTCCTGGCCCCTTCGGAGCGTAGAGCTTGAGGGCCATCAGCAGACCTCGTCGGTGAGCGGAATCATGGACGCAGCTTTCGGAACGGAGACGGTCGTCACGGGTTGGCCCCGCTGTCGCGGGAGAGCGGCTGGTCGAGGGAGTGGCCCTTGAAGATCAGGTCGCCCGTCTTTGGTTCCGGACCGCCGAGCGTGGTGATCTGCGCCGCCCGGGTGAAGTCCGCCGGCGTGGCCAGCCTGGGGGTCACGATGATCACCAGTTCGGTCTCAGCCCGCTTCCAGCGCACCGAACGGAAGAGCGTGCCCAGGATCGGGATGTCGCCCAGCACGGGGAACTGCCGCAGCGTGTTGTCGTAGTTGCGCTGGAAGAGCCCGCCCATGGCCAGGGAGTCGCCGTTCTTCAGCTCGACCGTGGTATCCGCCCGCCGCGTGATCAGGCCTGGAACCGAGACGCCGTTGATGCGGATCGCGTTGGCCTGGTCGAGTTGGCTGACCTCTGGCGCGACCTTCATGCGGATCAGGCCATTGTCTTGGACGGTCGGCAGGAAGTTGAGCTTCACGCCGTAGGTGCGGAACTGCAGGGTGACCTGGTTGAGGCCTTGCGGCACGGGATAGGGGAACTCGCCGCCGGCCAGGAAGCTGGCGGTCTCGCCCGACACCGCGACCAGGTTCGGCCGCGCAAGTGTGCGCACGAGGCCCTTTTCTTCGAGGGCCTGCAGGCTCGCGTCGATGGACACCGTTCCGATCTTGCTCCGCACCGACACCGCGCCCTGCGGGGCGGTGGACCCGAGCAGGCCGCTGCCGCTCGTGAAGACCGAATGGCCGTCGGTAACGGTGAGCCCGAAGCCCAGGTCCTGCAGCGCTGAGCGCCCGGCTTCCAGGATGCGGACTTCCAGGATGACCTCCTGCGAGGCGCTTACGGTGAGAGCGGAGGTCGCCCCTTGCGGCGCGAATTTGTCCGCCAGGTCCAGAGCGCGCTTGGCGACGCTGGCGTTGGAGACGTTGCCGGTCAGCAGCACGCCTTCGCCCATCGTCTGGACGCGGATGCCCTCGCGAGGGAAGAGCACGCCAAGGTCTTGTTCAAGCGAGCGCGCGTCGTAGCCGACGCGGACGTCGACCACCTGCTGCAGCTTGCCGCCCGGTCCGTAGATCAGGAGGTTGGTGGATCCCACCGCGACGCCGCGCACGTAGAAGCTGCGGTCCGTGGTGGCCACGATCTCGGCCGTTTCCGGCTGAGCGACGACGATCTTCGCCGCCGGCTGGTCCAGCCGGAACGACATCGACTTGTCGACGGGGACGAAGATCACCCGATTGGCGGCGGACTCGCTGCGCATCACCTGGGCGACGGCGGCAGTCGGGATCGCCGTCAGGGCGAGCGTGGCGCAAAGCGCGGGGGCAAGGAAACGTCGCATGGTCATGGGCCCTGGAAAGGTCACTTGCCGGCCGGCGTGTCGGAGGCGGGGAGCGGAATGAGCGCGAAATTCGGTTGCGGCGCGGGCGGCGCGGGGGCGGCCGGGGCCGCCGGAGCCGGGCGTTGCGCGCGGCCGCCTTTGCCGTGGGCTCCGCCCTCGATGATCATGATCAGCTGCGGGCCGAAGGCCGAGGATCGCGCCGCGCCCGGCCGCGCAGGCCCGGAGCGCCCGCCGCCGGAAAGGAAGTTGCCCGTGCGCATCGGGGCCACCGGCGTCATCTCCGCGGCGCCGGTTTTGCGCAGCGCCAGCGACAGCTTGCCGAGGTCGGCGGCTACCGCCAGCTTCTGGGCATCCTGCACCGAAACCTCCAGGGTCGCGGTGCTGGGCGTCGCCGGCGCGTTTTTGACCATGTCGGCGTTCAGGTCGACGCCCAGTACACGGATGTTCTGGATCACGACCTCGGAGATATAGTTGCGGGTCTGGCCATCCGGGGTCAGGTCGCGCGTCAGTACGACATCGACCCGGTCGCCCGGCAGCGCGTGGCCGCCGACGCCGGTGACGTCGGACACCTTGATCGTGTAGGCGCGGAAGCCGTCGGCGATCTCGACCGCCACCGAAGACCGCGCCCCGGGCCCGGAAAGCTTCGAAGGCAGCAACAGCTCCTTCGCGGCGATCTGGGTCAGGGCGACAGGCGCGCCGCCGTTGTCCTGCGCCAGCACCTGCTCGACGGTGGTGAAGGCGCCTGCGGGCACGGCGTTGGCCGGGACATGCAGGATCGTGACCTTGCCCGCTTCGAGCCGGTCGCCGAACTTGAGGTCGCTCTTGGCGACGACGACCGGCACGCCGGCCACCGGCTGTTGCGCCAGGACGGACGCGGTCTTGGAATGGCCTGCGTTCGGCAGGACAGCCTTGGCGACGAACAGGGCCGCTAGGCCCAATACGGCGGACGCGCCGAGACTGACGATGGTGACAACCCGCATCTGATCAACGATCCCGCGCAAAAAAGCGTTCTAGACCGTGATGGGTACGTGGCTTGGCCTTGCGATATCCCCAACAAACGAGGTGAATTGCCCGTCAAGGATTGTGAACGGGCGCGCGCCAGAGCCCTCTGGCGAGGCCGCGGAAATCGTCTAGGGTCGCGCGGCCGCCGCCCGGATCGGGCCGTCCGTCAGCGGCCGAACCCGAACCTTGGAAGGAAACGACGATGAGGACGCGCCGGTTGGGGAACTCTGGCCTGAAGGTCAGCGAGGTGGGACTGGGCTGCAACAATTTCGGCATGCGGATCGACCAGAAGGCGACGCAGGCGGTGGTGGATACGGCGATCGAGGCCGGGATCACGCTCTTCGACACCGCCGACGTCTATGGCGCGACGCAGTCGGAGGTGTTCCTGGGTAAGGCGCTGGGCAAGCGCCGCCACGAGATCGTGCTGGCCACCAAGTTCGGCATGCAGATCGGCGACGACAAGAGCCGCTCCGGCGGCTCGCGGCGCTGGATCATGCGCGCGGTCGAGGACAGTTTGTCGCGGCTGGGGACGGACTACATCGATCTCTACCAGCTGCACCGCTACGACCCGGAGACCCCGCTCGACGAGACCCTTCGCGCGCTCGACGACCTCGTGACCCAGGGCAAGGTCCGCTACATCGGCAATTCCAACTTCACGGGCTGGCAGATCGCGGATGCGGATTGGACGGCCGCCGGCGCGACCCGCTTCGTCTCGGCGCAGAACCTCTTCTCCCTGCTGGAGCGCAAGGTGGAGCACGAGGTGCTGCCGTCCTGCGAGCACTTCGGGTTGGGCTTCCTGCCGTTCTTCCCGCTGGCGTCGGGCCTGCTCAGCGGCAAGTACAAGCGCGGCGAGAAGCCACCGGAGGGCACCCGGCTGGCCGCCTGGGGCTCGCGCGGCGCCGCGGCGCTCAGCGACAAGAATTTCGACAAGGTCGAGAAGCTGACCGCCTGGGCCGAGGCGCACGACAACACCATCCTGGAGCTCGCCTTCGCCTGGCTGCTTGGCCATGAGGTGGTGTCCTCGGTGATCGCCGGCGCGACCAGCCCAGAGCAGGTGAAGACCAACGCCGCGGCCGGCGACTGGCGGCTGACGCCGGAAGAGGTGGCGGAGGTCGGCGAGCTGATCGCCTGAGCCCGCATGTACGAGCTCCTGAAGGGTCTGCGCGTCGTGGAAGGCTCGGCGTTCGTCGCCGCGCCGACCTGCGGCCTCTACCTCGCCCAGATGGGCGCCGAGGTGATCCGCTTCGACTCGATCGGCGGTGGCCCGGACTTCCGCCGCTGGCCGCTCGCCGAGAATGGGTCGAGCCTCTACTGGGAGGGGTTGAACAAGGGCAAGAAGTCGATCGCCCTCGACCTGGCGAGCCCTAGGGGTCGCGAGATCGCCCAGCGGCTGGCGGCCGCGCCGGGCGACGACGGCGGGCTCTTCGTCACCAACTTCCCGGTGGACGGCTTCCTGTCCTATGAAGCGCTGAAGAAGCTGCGGGACGACCTGATCTGCGTCCGCGTCATGGGCTGGGCCGACGGTTCCCAGGGCATGGATTACACGATCAACTCGGCGCTCGGCCTGCCCTTGATGACGGGACCAGCGGACGATGCCCGGCCGGTCAACCACGTGCTGGCGGCCTGGGACCTGCTCACCGGCGCCTACTGCGCGTTCGGCCTGGTCTCGGCGCTGCTGGCGCGGATGCGAACCGGGCAGGGCCGCGAGCTGCGGGTCCCGCTTTCCGACATCGGGGCCGCCACCATGGCCAACCTGGGCTTCACAGCCGAGGCGATGCTGACCGGCCGACAGCGGCCGCGGATGGGCAACGACATCTTCGGCGCTTTCGGCCGCGACTTCACCACCCGCGACGGCCAGACGCTGATGCTGCTGGCGATCACCCCCAAGCAATGGTCGAAGGCGCTGGAGGCCCTGGGCATCGCCGCCGAGGTCACGGCGCTGGAGGCTGAACTCGGCGTCTCGTTCGCCACGGACGAGGGGCTGCGGTTCACGCACCGGGCGCGGCTCTATCCGCTGTTCGAGCGGGCGTTCGCGGCCAGGACGGCGGCCGACCTGGCTCCGGCCTTCGACGCCGGCGGGGTGACCTGGGGCGCCTACCAGCCGCTGGAGGCGGCGCTGGATGACCCGCGGCTCTACAAGGGCAATCCGGTGTTCGCGGATATCCGCCACCCGAGCGGCCTCAGCTATCCCGCCCCCGGGGCCATGGCGACGATCCCGCAGGATCTGCGCGGCGACCCGCGGCCGGCGCCGCGGCTCGGGCAGCATACGGACGAGGTTCTGGCCGAGGTGCTCGGCATGTCCAGCGGCGAGATCGCGAAACTGCACGACGACGGGGTCGTCGCGTCCTAGCCAACCCCGGTGAGGCCAACCATCTTAGGCGCTGAACCGGGAGGCGCGGATGGCCAGGGCGACAACGAAGACAGCGACAGCGGCGGGCGGCGGGGCTCGCGCCACCGCGACCAAGCCGGCCATGCCTCGCGCGCCTCGCCCGCCGGTCGACAACAGCATCTGGCTGGCGGCCGGCGTCCGCACCCCGTTCACGCGGGCCGGCGGGGCGCTGGCCAAGCGTGACGCGCTCGATCTCTCCACGCCGGTGGTCAAGGCCATGCTGGCCAAGGGCGCGCGGCCGGACCTGATGATCTGGGGCGCGGTGATCCCCAACCTGACCATCTCCAACCTCGCCCGCGAGGTGTTGATTGAAGCCGGCGACCGGACGATACCGTCCTTCTCGACGGTGATGGCCTGCTCCACGAGCATGATCGGCGCCTTCGAAGCGGCGGGCATGCTGGACGACGCCCGCGGCCGCAGCCTCGCCCTGGTCGGCGGGGCGGAAGCCATGAGCCGCATCCAGATCGGCCTCTCGCCTGGCCTCTCCGACGACCTGCGCAAGTTCCTCGAGGCGCGTGACTTGGCCGGCCGCTGGGCGGCCTTGCGCGCGACCAAGGCCAGGGACGTCCGCCTGTTCATCCCGCAGATCAAGAACCGCTCCACCGGCAAGAGCATGGGCGAGCACACCGAGGACATGGCCAAGGGCTGGGAGATTTCGCGCCTCGAACAGGACGAGATCGCGCTGGCCAGCCACAAGAACTCCGCCGCGGCCTGGGAGAAGGGCTTCTTCGACAACCTGGTGCTGCGCCTGGACGACGTCGGACGCGACACCACGATCCGGCCGGACACCACCGCGGAGAAACTGGCCAAGCTCGCGCCCGTCTTCGACCGCACCAGCGGCAAGGGCACGCTGACGGCCGGCAACTCCAGCCCGCTGACCGACGGCGCGGCCGCGGTCTGGGTGGCGACCCGGGCCGGCCTCGACCGGCTGCCCGCCGAAACACCGCGGGTTCGCCTGGTGGACTACGAGGTCAACGCCATCGACCTGTTCGACGAATATCTGCTGATGGCGCCGGCCTACTCCATCCCGCGTCTGCTGGCTCGCCACGGCCTGACCTACGAGGACGTGGGCTTGTGGGAGATCCACGAGGCCTTCGCCGCCCAGCTGGCGACGCACATCAAGGCATTGCAGGACCCGAAATTCCTCAAGGAGAAGGCCAAGGTGACCGCCAAATTCGGGCCGTTCCCGCGCGATCGGGTGAATCCCAACGGCGGCTCAACGGCGCTGGGCCACCCCTTCGGCGCGACGGGCGCGCGGATCCTCAGCCAGGCGGTCAAGGAGCTCGCGGCCATGCCAGCCGCGACCTACGCCATCGTCAGCATCTGCGCCGACGGCGGCCAGGGCACCGTGGCGCTGCTGCAGAACGGCTAGGTCGCGGGCTGGAGCTTGATCAGCGTCGCGCCCTCGCTGACCTGGTCGCCGAGCGCCACCGACAGCGCCTCGACCGTGCCGTCGAACGGCGCGGCGAGCGCGTGCTCCATCTTCATGGCTTCCAGGGTCACCAGCGGCTGACCCTTCACGACCACGTCGCCGGCCTTCACCGAAAGCTGAGTGACCTTGCCGGGCATGGGTGAGCGGACAAGGCCGTCGCTGGCCGCGTCGACGCCCTCGGCAGCCGGCGGATGGAATTTGAAGGCGAAGGTGTCGCCCGCCTCGAAGACCACGATGTCGCCCTCCTCGGTGAGCAGGACCGAGCGCGGGGCGGCGCCCTCGATCGCCTCGGCCATCACCGCCTTGCCGTTGTGGAAGAGCCGCACGGCGGTCGCGGGCGGAGCATTGAGGCGGAAGCCCACGAGCGCGCGCCACGGCGTCGGCGTCTCTTCGGATAGGCCGTCCTCGTCGGCGATCAGGGCCGCGGTCGCGGCGGCCGACAGCGCGGCGGGCGAGGGCTCGGCGGGCGCGGTCAGCTCGGGGAGGTTGCGCTCGATGAAGCCGGTGTCGAGGTCGCCGGCGATGAAGTCGGGCGCTTCCAGGCAGCGGGCCAGGAAGCCGGCGTTGGTCTTCACCGGGAACACCTCGACCGCGTCGCAGGCCTCGGCGAGCTCGGCGAGAGCCTGCTCGCGCGTGGGGGCGTGGACGATCAACTTGGCGATCATCGGGTCGTAGAACGGGGTGACCTCACCGCCTTCCTCGACGCCCGCGTCGGCTCGGATATTGGGCGGCAGGCGGAAATGCTCCAGCGCGCCCGTCGAGGGCAGGAACTGGCCGCCGGCGGTGTTCTCCGCGTAGAGGCGCGCCTCGACGGCGTGGCCCATCAGGCCGATCTCGTCCTGCTCCAGCGGCAGGGGCTCGCCGGCGGCCACGCGCAGCTGCCATTCCACCAGGTCCAGGCCCGTGACCATCTCGGTCACCGGATGTTCCACCTGCAGGCGGGTGTTCATCTCCATGAACCAGATGCGGTCGGGCTTCAGGCCCTGGCTGGCGTCGGCGATGAACTCGACGGTGCCGGCCCCGACATAGCCCACCGCCTGGGCGGCTTTGACCGCAGCGGAAGTGACGGCGGCGCGGGTTGCCTCGTCCATGCCGGGCGCGGGGGCTTCCTCGATCACCTTCTGGTGGCGGCGCTGCAGCGTGCAGTCGCGCTCGTAGAGGTGGACCACGTTGCCCTGGCTGTCGCCGAACACCTGCACCTCGATGTGGCGCGGGCGCGTGACGTAGGTCTCCAGCAGCACCCGGTCGTCGCCGAACGACGACTTGGCCTCACGCTGGCAGGACGCCAGCGCCGCCTCGAAGTCGGCGGCCTTGTCCACGCGCCGCATGCCCTTGCCGCCGCCGCCGGCCACGGCCTTGATCAGGACGGGATAGCCGATCGCGTCGGCTTCCTTCTTCAGCCGCGCGCCCTGCTGGTCGGCGCCGAGATAGCCCGGGGTCACCGGCACGCCGGCCTTGGCCATGATCGTCTTGGCGGCGTCCTTCAGCCCCATGGCGCGGATCGCCGACGAGGGCGGACCGATCCAGATCAGTCCGGCGGCCTTCACCGCATCGGCGAAGTCGGCGTTCTCGGAGAGGAAGCCGTAGCCGGGATGGATGGCCTCGGCGCCGGAGGCCCTGGCCGCGGCGATGATCTTCTCGGGCACGAGATAGCTCTCGCGCGCCGCGGCCGGCCCGATCAGGACGGCGGTGTCGGCTTCCTGCACATGGGCGGCGTTGGCGTCGGCCTCGGAGAAGACGGCGACCGTCTCCAGGCCCATGCGGCGGGCGGTGGCGAACACCCTGCGCGCGATCTCACCGCGGTTGGCCACCAGGACGGATCTGAACATCGGCATGGTCCTAGTGCACCGTCGCCAGGCCCACGAAGACCAGTCCGGCCATCAGGAGGGCGAAGGCCACGGAGGAAAGCGTGAAAAGCAGGAACATGCGGATCAGCGTCCCGATCGTGCTGATCCGGTACGCCTCGCGCATGTGAACGAACAGATGCACCGGCGCGAACATCAAGGCCCAGCTCGCCCAGGGAACCGCCAGCCCGCCCAGGAAGACGCCCGACAGCAGCAGGCCCTGAAACGACAGGGAGTGCATCGAGAAGATGAGGTGGTCGAACACGTGGACGCCCCGCTTGAAGACGAAGAGCAGGCTCAGCATCAGGGCCGCGATCGGCAGCAGGAGGATCGCGAACTGGTGCGCCCAGCTTTCCATCGACCGGGTGAGAGCGTCGGGATTTTTCCAGGCGATCTGCAGGCGGTCCGCCAGCCAGCGCGTCTCCGGCTTGGCCTGCATTGCGTCGAACGCCTGCTTGAAGTCGGCCCGGTCGCTGGGGTCGCGGGCGATGAAGCTGCTTTCCGGCCGCACGTTGTAGTTCACCGGATACTTCTGGAGGTTCAGCGAACCTGCGAAAAAGACCACGACCAGCACGATCAGGAAGAGGCGGAACGGCGGAATTTGTGACGCGCGATGCCCGTCAAGGTAGTCGCGGGTCAGCTTGCCGGGCCTGGCGATCAGGGCCGGCAGGGTCTTCCAGAACCGGCCATCGAAATTGAGCAGGTCATGAAGGGAATCGGTCGCCAGCTGCAGGATCGAGCGGTGGTACTCCTCGCCCTTCTGTCCGCAGGCGTAGCAATAGGCGCCGGCCAGTGCGGTGCCGCAGTTTGGGCAGGGCGCGCCCACCTCCAGCCCATGCTTGGGCGGTCGCGGCGTCACGTAGACCTGGGTCTTGCCGCCCACCACGCGCAGCTTGGTCGCGCGCGCCATGGCTACATCCGAAACACGCCGAAGCGTGTCTCCGGGATCGGGGCGTTGAGCGAGGCCGAGATCGAAAGCCCCAGCACGTCGCGGGTCTGGGCCGGGTCGATGATGCCGTCGTCCCACAGCCGCGCGGTGGCGTAGTAGGGGTTGCCCTCGTCCTCGTACGTCTGGCGGACGGGAGCCTTGAAGGCCGCCTCCTGGGCGGGGGTCCACTTGTCGGCGTCGCGATGGACCGTGGCGAGCACGGCCGCTGCCTGTTCGCCGCCCATGACGCTGATCCGGCTGTTGGGCCAGGTCCAGAGGAAGCGCGGGGAGTAGGCGCGGCCGCACATGCCGTAGTTGCCGGCCCCGAACGAGCCGCCGATCAGCACGGTGAACTTCGGGACCTCGGCCGAAGCCACGGCGGTGACCAGCTTGGCGCCGTCCTTGGCGATGCCCCCGGCCTCGTACTTGCCGCCGACCATGAAGCCCGAGATGTTCTGCAGGAACACCAGCGGGATCTTCCGCTTGCAGGCGAGCTCGATGAAGTGGGCGCCCTTCAGCGCGCTCTCGGAGAAGAGCACGCCGTTGTTGGCCAGGATCGCCACCGGATAGCCCCAGATCCGCGCGAAGCCGCAGACGAGCGTCGTGCCGTAGAGCGCCTTGAACTCGTCGAAGTGGCTGCCGTCGACGATGCGGGCGATGACGTCGCGCACGTCGTAGGGCGCGCGGACGTCGCTCGGGACGATGCCGTAGAGCTCTTCCGGGTCATAGGCCGGGGGCCGGGCCTCCGTCACGGTGACGCCCACGTTCTTCGTCGTGTTCAGGTTGGCGACGATGGTGCGGACGATGGAGAGTGCGTGCTCGTCGTCGTTGGCTACGTGGTCCACCACGCCCGAGCGGCGGCCATGGGTGTCGGCGCCGCCCAGTTCCTCGGCCGAGATGATCTCGCCGGTGGCGGCTTTCACCAGCGGGGGCCCGCCCAGGAAGATCGTTCCCTGGCCGCGCACGATCACCGTCTCATCGCTCATCGCCGGGACATAGGCCCCGCCGGCCGTGCTGGAGCCCATGACGCAGGCGATCTGGGCCAGGCCCTCGGCGCTCATCCGGGCCTGGTTGAAGAAGATGCGGCCGAAGTGTTCGCGGTCGGGGAAGACCTCGGCCTGGTAAGGCAGGTTCGCGCCGCCGGAATCCACCAGGTAGACGCTCGGCAGCTTGTTCTGCATCGCGATCTCCTGGGCCCGGAGATGCTTCTTCACCGTCAGCGGGAAGTAGACGCCGCCCTTCACCGTGGCGTCGTTGGCGACGATCATCACCTCGCGACCGGAGACGCGGCCGATGCCAGCGATCAGGCCGGCGCCGGGCGCCTCGTCGTCATAGACGCCAAAGGCGGTGAGCTGGCCCACCTCCAGGAACGGCGAGCCGGGGTCGAGCAGGCGCATGACCCGGTCGCGGGGCAGGAGCTTGCCGCGGCCGGTGTGGCGCTTGCGGCTTTCCGCCGGACCGCCGAGGGCCGCGGTCGCCGAGCGCTCGCGCAGTTGGTCAATCAGGGCCCGGTTCACCTTTGCGTTTGCGGCAAAGGCCTCGGATTTCGGATCGACGGCGCTCGGAAGCTTCCTCATGCGGGACGGGTCTCGACGTTCAGGGGCAAAGGCTCAGGCCGTCTTTTCCAGCACAAGGTCAAGTTCTGCAATCATCGCCTCGCGCATGGCGAACTTTTGCACCTTGCCGGTGACGGTGGTGGGAAAGCCGTCCACGAAACGGATGTGGCGTGGAATCTTGTAGTGGGCGATCTGGCCCTGGCAGAAGTCGCGCACGGCCTCGGGAGTGAGGCTCTCGCCGGGCTTCAAAATGATCCAGGCGCAAAGCTCCTCGCCGAACTTCGCATCCGGCACCCCGATCACCGAGACGTCGGCGACGGCCGGGTGGCGGTAGAGGTATTCCTCGATCTCGCGCGGATAGACGTTCTCGCCGCCGCGGATGACCATGTCCTTGATGCGGCCGACGATGTTGCCGTAGCCGTCGGCGTCGATGGTGGCGAGGTCGCCGGTGTGCATCCAGCCGTGGGCGTCCAGCGCTTCGGCCGTCCTTTCGGGGTCGTCCCAATATCCGACCATCACCGAATAGCCGCGGGTGCAGAGTTCGCCGGTAGCCCCGCGCGGGACGATGCGGCCGGCCTCGTCGATGACCTTCACCTCCAGGTGCGGCTGAACGCGGCCGACGGTGGAGACGCGGTGCTCCAGGGTGTCGTCGACGCCCGACTGAAAGCTGACGGGAGAGGTCTCGGTCATGCCGTAGGCGATGGTCACCTGCGGCATGTGCATCTCGTCGATGACCCGCTTCATGACCTCGATCGGGCAGGGCGAGCCCGCCATGATCCCGGTGCGTAGGGTCGTCAGGTCGAACCGCCCGAACTCCGAATGCCCCAGCATGGCGATGAACATCGTGGGCACGCCGTAGAGCGCCTCGCAGCCCTCGGCCTCGATGGTCTCCAGCACCGCCAGCGGGTCGAACCCGTCGCTCGGATAGACCATGGTCGCGGCGTGGGTGATGCAGCCCAGGTTGCCCATCACCATGCCGAAGCAGTGGTAGAGCGGAACCGGGATGCAGAGCCGCTCGCCCGCCTGCAGCTTGATCGCCTCGGCGACGAAATAGCCGTTGTTGAGGATGTTGTGGTGCGACAGCGTCGCGCCCTTCGGAAAACCGGTCGTGCCGCTGGTGAACTGGATGTTGATCGGGTCGTCGAATTGCAGGCCGGTCCCGATCTCGGCGAGGCGGGCCACGTCGGCGGGCGTGCCGGCGTCGCAGGCCTCGTTGAAGGTCAGGCAGCCGGCGTGCACGTCCTCGCCAAGCGTGATCACCAGTCGCAGGTCGGGCAGCCGCTCGGCGTGCAGGTCGCCGGCGCGGGCCGTGCTCAACTCGGGCGCCAGGGTGCGCAGCATGGCCAGGTAGGCGCTGGCCTTGTGGGCGATCGCCGTCACCAGCGCCTTGCAGCCCACCTTGTTGAGTGCGTACTCGGCCTCACTGAACCGGTAGGCTGGGTTGATGGTGACCAGGATCAGGCCCGCCTTGGCGGTGGCGAACTGGGTCACCGCCCACTCCGCGCAGTTGGGCGCCCAGACGCCGATCCGGTCGCCGGGCTCCAGGCCCAGCGCCAGCAGGCCGGCGGCCAGGCCGTCGACCCGGGCCTTCAGTTCGGCGTAGGTCCAGCGGATCTTCTGATGCCGCGAGATCAGCGCCATCCGGTCGGGATGGGCGGCGGCGGTCGCGTCGAAGCAGACGCCGATGGTCAGGCCCAGCAGCGGCTTCTCGCTGGCGCCGCTTACATAGCTCAACTCGGTCATGCGGCGTCCTCCCACGTCTGCTCTTGATTGCAGATGACCACCTTTGACGGTCGATCTCCAGCTTTGCGCGTGGCAGAGATGCGCCCGTGACCTACGGCGGCGACCAGACCTTCCCCGAAATCCGCGAGGCGGTGCGCAAGCTGTGCGCGCGGTTTCCCGGCCAGTATTGGCGCGCGCTGGACCGCGAGCGCGAATATCCCACCGAGTTCGTGACCGCGCTGACCGAGGCCGGGTTCCTCTCCGTGCTGATCCCGGAGGAGTACGGCGGCTCGGGCCTGGGCCTCTCGGCCGGCGCCGCGGTGCTGGAAGAGATCCACCGCTCGGGCGGCAACGGCGGGGCCTGCCATGCCCAGATGTACACCATGGGCACGGTGCTCGCGCACGGCAGCCCGGCGCAGAAGGCGGCCTATCTGCCCAAGGTGGCCTCGGGCGAGCTGCGCCTGCAGGCCTTCGGCGTCACCGAACCCGACGCCGGCACCGACACCACCCGCATCACCACCTTCGCCCGCCGCGACGGCGACCACTACGTCGTCTCGGGCCAGAAGCTGTGGATCAGCCGCGCCGAACACTCCGACCTGATGGTGCTGCTCTGCCGGACCACGGCGCGCGACGCCTCGGCCAAGCCCTCCGACGGCATGAGCGTGCTGCTGGTCGACATGCGCGAGGCGGTGGGGAACGGCCTGACCATCCGCCCGGTCCGCACCATGATCAACCACGCCACCACCGAGCTCTTCTTCGAGGATCTCAAGGTGCCGGTCGCCAACCTGATCGGCGAGGAGGGCAAGGGCTTCCGCTACATCCTCTCGGGCATGAACGCCGAGCGCATCCTGATCGCGTCTGAATGCATCGGTGACGCCAAGTTCTTCATCGACCGGGCCAGCCACTACGCCAAGGAGCGCGCGGTGTTCGGCCGGCCGATCGGCGAGAACCAGGGCGTGCAGTTCCCGATCGCGCGGGCCTATGTCCAGATGACCGCCGCCGAGCTGATGGTGCAGCGCGCCTGCGACCTCTTCGAGGCCGGGCTGCCCTGCGGCACGGAAGCCAACATGGCCAAGCTCACGGCCTCGGAAGCCTCGTGGTACGCCGCCGACATGTGCCTGCAGACCCACGGCGGCTTCGGCTTCGCCGAGGACTACGACATCGAACGCAAGTTCCGCGAAACCCGCCTCTACCAGGTGGCCCCGATCTCCACGAACCTCATCCTCAGCCACGTGGCCACCCACGTGCTGGACCTGCCGAAAAGCTTCTAGACCCGCCGTCGCAGGGGTGTCCGAGACCTCCCGGCTGAAGGCGGGACCGCGAGATCCCGGTCCGCATCCCGTCGCGGCGGGATCGCGGTCGGCCGGCGATCGGCGCCGGCCGGGCCTCAGTTGGGCCGGGGCGCGCGGGTTCCGAAGCTCGAGGCGCTCTGCGCCAGCTCGTCTTCGCTCACGAACAGGTCGGGCTTGAGACGGCTCCCCGGCGTGATCGCATAGGGGGAAAAGTCGGCGACGCCCGCGTCACGGAGCACGAACTCGTCGAGGAAGAACTGGCCCGTGGCCTCGCGAGACGGCCGCGTGAGGATGGCGTGGGCCGCGTCCGCCATGATGTCCGGGGCGCGGCTGTTCGCGAGTCCGGCCTCCCCCTGGGTGAGGCGGATGGCCGCCGTGGCGATCGTCGAGAGCGGCCAGAGGCAGTTGCAGGCCACCCCCGCCGTCCGGAATTCCTCGGCCATGCCCAGCATGAGCATCGACATGCCGAACTTCGAGGCGGTGTAGGCCACGTGGGCGCCGAACCAGTCGGCGCGGAATTTCAGCGGCGGCGAAAGCGTCAGGATGTGCGGATTGTCCGACTCCAGGAGATGCGGGAGGCAGGCCTGGCTGGCCAGGAAGGCGCCCCGCACATTGATCTGATGCATCAGGTCGAAGCGCTTGAGCTCGGTGTCCAGCGTCCCGGTCAGGCTGATCGCGCTGGCGTTGTTCACGCAGACGTCGATGCCGCCGAACGCCGCGACCGTGGCCGCGACCGCGTCGCGCACCGCGGCCTCGTCGCGCACGTCGACGACGAGGGGCAGGGCGCGGCCGCCGGCCGCCTCGATCTCGGCGGCGGCGGTATGGATCGTGCCGCCCAGCTTCGGGTGGGGCGTATCGGTCTTCGCCGCGATCGCGATGTTGGCGCCGTCCCGCGCGGCGCGCTTGGCGATCGCCAGCCCGATGCCGCGGCTCGCGCCGGTGATGAAGAGCGTTCGTCCGGCGAGGCTCGGTGGAGCGTGTGTCATGCGCGACCTATCGGGCCCGGGGCAGGCCGAGGATCCGGTCGGCGATGATGTCGCGATGGATCTCGTTCGGGCCGGCGGAAATGGTCAGCACCCAGCTTCGGAAGTAGCGATAGGCCCACGGGTTCGCGCGGCGGGCGTCCTCGGGGTAGTCCAGGAACCGGGGTCCCAGGATGTCGCTCGCCACCTGATGGAGCTTCTTGTAGGCCGTGGTCAGCAGCAGCTTCATCATCGAGCCTTCCGGCCCCGGCTGGCCGTGCCGCTCGATGTGCGCGAGGCCTGAGATCGTCAGGGCGCGCAGCGCCAGCGCCTCGCACTTCAGGCCCGCCAGGCGCTGGGCGACGCCGTCATCCTGGATCGCGGGCTTGCCGCCGGGCAGGCGGACCTCACCGGCGAGGTCGATCAGCTCCTCGACCATCTTGATGAGCTCGATCTGGTCGCCGATGAAGCCGATGCCGCGTTCGAAGGCGAAGGTGGACATGGCCACCGACC
>Ga0307513_10000697_pt1 | contig 48218 bp, 49 predicted proteins | sample 15_EM_MG_FD_202174 | JGI IMG/M metagenome (GOLD analysis project Ga0307513, IMG submission 202174) | Populus trichocarpa ectomycorrhiza microbial communities from riparian zone in the Pacific Northwest, United States - 15_EM | ecosystem: Host-associated > Plants > Roots > Unclassified | place... | reverse complement strand
TTCTTCATTCGGCTTGGTGACCCGCTCGGGGTGCAGTTGGCTACGGGGGGAAGTCGGATTAGTGGTTTTGATGTTGATTTAGTGTAAAGGGTTATTTGTTGTTTCTTTGCTGCGCTATAGGTGGTGAGGGAGTGGAGTTTCGGTAGGCGGGTCCGGGATCGCACCAGTTGGTTGGCGTAGCCGTATACTTTAGAGTAGTTAGGTAGCCGAAATGGAAAAAGTTTATAAAAAAAAAAAAAAAAAAAGATTTCGCACACACCAAAGTGGCTGACCAGCAAAAAATTATTAGAAACTGGTGAGGTCACAAAGTGGTGTGTGCGAAAACATCATGCCTGGTACTTGTACCAGGCCGGTACATGGCACCAACCAAGCTTCTCAGCCTTACCACCTTGCACCTTCCACCCACCGCCAGTCTCTCTATAAATTCTGCAGACCCCATGCCCCGGGTTCAGACACAGGTACTTATAGTGTGTGCCCCACCTAGCACACACCCCGGGTATCCTCATAGACCCCGCACAGGTCAGCAATGCTGCAAATCTAGGCGCTTGAAAACTACACTACCGAGGGATCAGTTTGTCCTTCCTAGGATGAGTGGGACCAACACCAGCCCTGCCACTAGCCACACCATCTAAAGTGGCTGTATCCGAGCAACAAGAGGAAATGATCGGCGCTAAGCCTACATCTTCCCTAATACTATGATAATAGGCTCCCCTATTCTCCAAAGTCAGTGACTACGGCTGCAAACACAAGGGACAGGTGTAAAGTATTCGCATACACTAGAGCGGCTTACCATCCAAGGCCTTTAAAATCTAGCGAGACCCTAAAATGTGTAGTATCGCTATACGCCTATCCCTTAGACTGTCGTGAATACGAGACATTCACTTGATGGGAGATTTGACGAAACGTATTGCGAGTATATATAGGAATGTCTATTGATATTATTAAATAAGCCCTCCAAGCATAAATATTTACTGCGATGCCCAAGGGGTTTGTAGGGGTGCGAGAATACTAAGCTAAAGACCGTAGCCAGGCGGAGGAGAAAGGAAAGGGCGGGGGGAATACCCAAAGATTTTGAATGAGAATGGAAGAAGAAAAATAAAAGATCCTTGAATGGAATCCCCGCTCTTCAGTCTCTTATTTCCGTCCTGATACTTCGCTTCGGCGGAGGAGACCCTGAGCCGCAAGGGATGATGGCTCCTCCCTTGCGGCTACAAGATATTAGTCTTAGTGAAAGCTTAGTCATCAATGGCCGAAGCGAGAGCGGTCCGGTACGACCCCCCCACATCGCAAAATCTCATGCAGAGTACTAAATGTGTTCTTGTTTCCTTACTCCCAAAATAATATTCGTATTTAATTCTTCTCTTTTTCCGCCATTGCAATATCCTACCACTTTTGCTAAATACCCATTGGGTACTAGTACACGAACGTGTCTCACTATTCCGCGGTAACCAAGACTCATGTCCCGCAGCTGCAGCATCCCAACATACCGTAGATTTTGGGTAAACTCGACCCGCCACCATACTTCTTAAGGTAGCCACTATTCCTCTTGAGGACTAACCCCGTGGCGAATCCGCCCTTCTAGGGATAGTAACCGCCAGACAGGTAATAGTGGCGGGTCGAGTTTGGCCAGAATTTACGGTAGTCATCTTCCCAACCGACACCCTCGCTTAGCGGTAGCCGCCGGGGGCGGGAACGTTAACCCAATGTTCTCCACCATAGTCGTCGGGCCCGCACCAGTACTCGTCACCAGAAATGTGCCCTTGTGAAGATTGTTGTAAGGTCTGGAGGTTTCAGGTATCCCCCAATGAGTCGCGGCTTGCGACTACTGGTAGCGGCGATGGCATTGGGGAAGCTGTGGAGAGTGTTCCCGTACAGACGGGGACAACAGATCTGAGAAGGGTCTTGACGTTGTGAGCCCCGTTCTTACTAGAAACCTCGACGGTGTTGGTCGGGCGCATGAAGTCTTCCTCAGCCACGACCCCGGCTGAGGGCATGATGGCCGTCCCCCGACAGGATGGGTCTGGCAGTGCAAAACCGGAGGCCAGTGTTGAGAAGATAGAGACGGCCCGATGGGAGTAAACTCCACGACCGGCCGGAGGCGAAGATGTTTGGAAAAAGGTGAATATATAAAAGCGAGGAAGAGGCTCGGTGGTTGTGGCGGTGGTAGTACGAGATTGGTGACAAAATTCGTGGCCCCCCCCCACGTTTTACACCAAAAATGGCCATTTTCACCTCATAAAATCACAGCCAATTGCCTTGCAAAAAAATGTTAAAATTTCTCATAGTCTTTAGACTGATCTAGATATTATCATTTATGTGTGACAATCTCTTTTGGTTAATGCCCATGGTGCAATACTAGAAATAATGCTGGTGGGCAAAAGATACCTCTGATTTTGTATGAGAGTCCCATACAAAAGGTACATTGCAACCGTATCCAATGTCAATCCTTAGCTCTCAACTCTCACAGGAGAATGGAAAAATTCTCATAATTTTTACCTAGAAAATTTGAACAATTGCCTGCACTATATCTTTGTTTTATTAAATCTATACAGTTTTAGGATGAGTTATGAGAGTCCGAAATCTGCCATTTTTGGTGTAAAACGTGGGGGGGGGCCACGAATTTTGTCGCCAAGATCGTAGTACAGTAGGAAACCCGGATACCCGGGGGCGTGGTGGGGGAAACGTTGATATCGAGCGATACACTTGGAGTATTTATCCTCTTTCACTCGCTGATCTACACTTCTGCAGTCGAGTAATTGCTTCAATCCCAACTAAGATTGCACCTCCCTCCCCCCACTAAGTCCTTTTGCGCAAGGGGGCCTAAGAAGTCTCACCCTACAATGGAATACGAATGCCAAAGTGCGTGACCGCTTGTGAATGAAAAAAATGTGCGCATGCCCACCGCGCACTACCCGGAATAGCATAAGTCCGCAAATAAATTATTACAGTATAATACCCAAAAAGGATCAACTAGCTGCCTAATTACTTCATAATATGACCGCATTTACCCCCTCCATTTTGTTAGATGAGCACTTGCTTGGATTACCTAATTCGAGTCATACGAGCTTAGAAAAACAAATTACCACACTGCCCATAGATTTCTGGCGTTTGCGAACACAGATGCTACCGTGTACCGACAGAGAACCCGCCGGAGCTTCATGATTTTGGTGGTAAGCAATTGTAGCCGTGTTCGCAGGTGTCATAGAATTGCAAAAGCAGTATATGTGCTATGGTATGCTGCTACATGGTACAAGCCAAGCTTCATAACCCCACCACCCATCAGCTCCCACAAGCCCTCAGTCTCTTCACAAGTTCAGTAGTCTCATGCCCCATTTTTGGACACAACTACTTGTAGAGTTTACCCCGCCTAGTACACCCCCGACTTATCCTACAAACCCTCCATAGGATACGTATGCTATTAGTTCAGGTGCTTGATAACTACGGGAGGAAGGGATATAGTTCGCCGTATGATAGCACGGGTGAGACTGATACATACCCTACCAGTAGCTTCCCTATAAAGCGACTATAAATTTATACCTGAGCTCAAAGACGGAATGACGGGTCCCAAGCACTCCCCCCCCCAACCGCATGACGACAGACCCTCATCTTCCCCGAGGCCACAACTGCGCAACCACGGTTACAAACATCGACCGCGGAACAATTAGTAATGGAGAAGCATATTCCTAGTATGATATAAGAATACTAATAAAGTTTATTAAACAATTCCCTCCGAGCATATATGTCTACCGTGGTGTTGATGTCAAAATTTCTCGAAGGAACGTAAGAGCATTAAGCCAAGGACCGCAGCCAGACCAGAACACAAAGGGGGAGAACAGAAAACAAGGAAAGATTTTGAACGAGAGGACAAAATCAGAATGAAAGATCCTTGAATGAAATACCGACTCCTTAGCCTCTCACTTCCCCTCCTTATGTTTCCCCCTTTAACAGAAGAGACCCTTAGTCACAGGTTATGATAAACCCTCCATTGGTAATATCCCAAGTGACAGAATCATAATCATTAACCGGCTGTACTTCATACCCGTACTTGGAAGAAGTCGCCGGGCACGGGAACGTCAACCCATAATCAGCCAAAACAACCGCCGGGCCCGGAATATTGACCAGAAACGTGCCGTTATGAAAATTCGTAGAAGGCTTCGATTCCCAGGTACTGCTCACGGTAGGGTATCCGATGGTAGTGAATAATTGTAGTGTACGACTATCGGAAGCCGTGAGGGCATCGGTGAAGCTGAATTTGCATTGTCCAGTGCAGGCGGGGACAGCAAATCCAAGAAGGGTCTTGACATTGTGGGCCCCGTTGCTACGGGAGACCTCGGCGATGTTGGTTGGGAAGGGGTTTCTTGGGGAGTCTTCTCTGATCACGGCTGCGATTTCCGGGCGGATGACGGTCGCACGGGGAGTTAGGTCTGGCAGTGCCAAACCTGAGGCCAAGGTGGAGAGGATGGAGATAGCCGCGATGAGAGTAAACTTCATGGTTGGTAAGAGGTGAGGGTGTCCTTTTTGTTTAGAAAGTGGCTGATGTATAAAAGTCAGGAAAAGGATCGGTAGTGGTAGAGGTAGTACTAGCTGGGGACTTTTAATACCAAGAAGGATGGTGAAGAGAAAGTTGATATCGAGGGGTACAGCTAGGGTATTTATCCTATCTCTTCTCCTAAATTGACTACGCCTCCAGAGTCGAGTCATTTCCTCAATCTGAATTAAAATTACCCCTTCTCTAACCCACGAGATCCCTTTACGCAGCTGCCTTGAAAAGGCTCACTTTGCGATGAGGTACAAGTGCGAGAGTGTATGCCCACCAGGCACTACCCAAAATAACGTGAGTCCATAAATAAAATCACTCGAGTATCCAAAAAGGATCACCTAGCTGCCTAATTACTACCACAAGACTACACTTAGCCCTCAATTTTGTCAGATGAGAGTACCGGATTGATAGCCTGATTCTAGTTAGGCGAGCTCAGAAAAGCAAATCACAGTACTGAACTCGTATTTTTCTAACCTTTGTAAGCACAGATATCACAGCCTAAACTAGAAAAATTAAAAATCTCGTTTGGTTGTTAGAGCTGCATCTGTTAGCAAAGCCTACTGTATTACACTTTTATGTGTCTCATCTGAGGGCTGAAAGGGAATCTTCTCACATGTATTCTTCCCTTAATCCGAAGCGGGAAATTTTAGACGCCCTAGCGTCATTCTCAACTATTCCAATTATTACTGTACTCCATACAGGCAGGCGATTCGCCAGAGCCTCACTATTTTAGTGGTGCGCAATAGTAGCTGTGTTAGGGGGCCTCAGGAAATTACGAGAACAGTGTCATCCCAACACAAAGTACCGACCAAGCTTCTCAGCCGCTCCATCCCGCATCTCCCACCCACGCACCCTCGGTCTCCCCACAAATCCAGTAGATCTCATGCCCCAAGTTCGAACACAAGCATTTATGGTACCGTAAAAACTGGAATAATCGGGTCGTGTGCTGTGTAGTCTGAGTTGCCCCCTCTGGTAAGGTCTGATATTTTTTTTGTTTTTCTATGTCTCTCAGAGAGGCTGAGACGCTCTTCTTTTGCTGTGTTTTTAGCCCCTTTTCTAAATTAAATTCTCAACGACATAGCACACGACTCGATTATTCCAGTTTCCACGGTAGGTACCCCGCCCAGTACATAGCCTATGTGCTCGAGTACTGGTATCTCACAAGCCCCGTACAGGCTAACACTTCTATCAGTTCAGCTACTTAAAAACTAAGGTGCCAAGAGATAAGTTTGCCCTTCCTAGGGTGAGCGAGACAGCACATACGCTGCCTCTCACTACCCCTATATAAAGCGGTTCTATACCTAAGCTAAAAGAGAAAATGAGATGCTCCGAACAGACACCTCCACCGATGTCATAACAACGAATTCTTATACCCAAGGCCATAATTGTGTAACTACCGCTGCAAATATTGATTACAAAAAAATCACGAGATGAGACTCTTGGCCAAAGCCACTGTGAGTATATCGAATGCCATCAAACCTTATTAAATAAGCCCTCCAAGGATATATGTCCCCATGACTCCAAACCCTCTTGAAGGAATGTAATATTAAGCTAAAGATAGTGGCGAAGCTAGAAGACAAAAAAAATACCCAAATATTTTGGATGAGAAAACAGGAGCAGAAACCAAGATCTTTGAAGGAAATCCCACTCCTTCGGCCCCTCAATCCCCTCCTAATGCTTCCCCCTTTAATGGAAGAGGTTCTTAGCCGCAAGTAATGACAAGCACCCTTGAGCAGTATCCCGAGTAACAGAATCATCATCCCAATCACGCTGCAGCTCAAACTGGTAGGTGGTTGCAGTAGCCGGGAAATCGAAGGTCAACCCAAAATCTTCCAATCCAGTGGCCGGGCCCGCGTCAGTATTCGAGGTCAAAAAGATCCCTTTACGGATATATGTGGGAAGCTTCGAATTCTAGGTATTCTCGTTAGTGGGGTACCCCCTGGTAGTGAATAATTGTAGTCTACGACTCCCGGTACAGTGCTGGTATCGGAGCAGCTGATGGTACATTTTCCGGTGCAAACGGGGGACTATAATTTTGATAAGAGTCCTGAAGTTGTGAGCTCCATTCTCACCGGAAATCTCGGCGATGGTGGTTAGAGGGAAGGAAGTGTTTGGGAAGTCTTCCTTGATCACAATTGCGTTGTCGGGTGGATATGGGCCCCACGGGGAGTTAGGCCATGTAGTGTCAAACCTAAGGCCAATGCGGAGAGGACAGAGATGGCAGAGATGACAATAAACTTCACGGTTGGTAGGAGGTAAAGGTGTTTTTTGTTTGGAAAGTGGTGGATGTGTAAAAATGAGGAGGGGGCTCGGTAGCAGTGGCAGTAGTAGTAGTACCTGGAGACTTTGGGTGCCCGGGAAAATGGTGAAGAAAACGTTGATATCGAGGAATACACCTGGGCTATTATCAACTTTCCTTTCCCCCATTTGTCTCTACGCTTCCACAGCCAAGTCGTTCCTTCGATCTGAAGTAAAATTGTATCCCGACTTCACCCTAGAAGATCCTTGCCCGAAGAGTCTCACTTTACGATTGAATGTGAGTGCCTGGGAGTGTGCTCATTAGGTGCAGCCCGGGATAGCATGAATCTGTAAATAAAATCCAAAAAAGATCATTCGGTGACCTAATTACTACCATAAGACCGCGCTTAGTCCTCAATTTCGTTAGATGAGCGCATGGATTGATAACCCGACCCGAATTATACGACCTCAGAAAAACCAATTACCATACTGAAATCGCAATCTCCTGGCCTTTGCGAACACAGCCGCTAAAGCCAGAACTGGAATAATTGAGGACCCCGCTATGGCGTTGGAGTTGCCTCTCCTAGGAAGAACTGCCGCATTTTTCTTTTCTCACAACACCCGGCTGAAAGGGAATATTTTCACGTGCCTTCTTCCCTAATCCGAATGGGGAAATTTTGGACGTCCTCCAGTGACCCTCTAATAATTCCGGTTCTTATTCCATTCGAGGAGAGAATCGGCCGGAACCTCAGAATTTTGGTGGTCTGTAATGGCAGCCGTGTTCAATCTGAGATTCACGAGAATGGCACTATACCAATACATAGTATCAACCAGGGTCGCAGCCCATCATATCCAGGTTCGGACACAACCATTTTTGGTGTGTGCCCCACCCAGCACGTACAATATGTACTCGAGTATAATACAGGTATCTCACAAACCCCGTACAGGCCAACATCTCTCTTAGTTCAATGGCTAAAAGCTACAGCTCAAAGGGATAAGTTTGTCCCCCCCCCCAGTGTGAGCGAGGCCGCACATACGTTGCCTTTAACTACCCCTTTATAAGCGACTATACACCCTAGATAAAAGGGGAAATAACCAGTACCAAACAGGCATCTTTCCTACCCTCATGACAATAGACTCTCTATTCCCCAAGGCCGTAATCATGTGACTATGGCTGCAAATGCTGATTACAAAACAAACGCTAGATGGGAGGCTTAACCAAGGAGACACCATTAAGAGTTATCATATAAGCCCTCGAAGGATGTTACTATGATGCCAAAAGTTCTTGTAGGAATGTACTGTAAGAACATTAGGCCAAGGACCGTAGCGGAACCAGAAAATAAAATACGTGAAAGAAAAAAAGACCCAAAATCTTTAGGTGAGAAAAAGGTAGCAAAAATAATAATCCAAAGTCCTTGGAAGAAACCTCAATATTTTAGCCCCTCATCTCCCTCCTAATACTTCCTCCTTTAACTGGAGAGGCCCTAGTCGCAAGTAATGACAAGCCTTCCCTTAGCAGTGTGTATCAAGTGACAGAATCATAATCCCCAACAGGCTGCAGCTCAAACCGGCATGTGGTAGTAGTAGTGGTTGGGCTCGGGAGCGTCAACCCAAAAGCTTCTAACACAGTACAGTGGCCGGGCCTGCGCCAGCAGTCGAAGCCTGAAAAGTGTCTTTATGGACATCTCTGTAAGGCCTCGAATTCCAAGTATTTCCTTAATCTGGGTACTCGCCGATAGTAAATAGTTGCGGTCTATGACTGCCGGTAGAAGTGCTGGAACCAGACACACTGATGGTGAATTTTCCGGTACAAGCGGGGACTATGATTCCGATAATGGTATCGACTCTCAGGCCACCGTTCTTAAGGGAGACCTCGACGATGTTAGTTAGAGGGAAGAGGGTGTCTGGGAATTCTGACTTGACCACGATAGAAATCGACGGCCGGATAACAGTCGCGCGGCGAAATAGACCTGGCTGTACAAAACCGGAGGCCAAGGTCGAGAGGATGGAGACGGCGGCGATGAGAGTATACCTGATGTTTCGGGGGAGATGGGGTGTTTTGTTTTGTTTGAAGAGCAGCGGGTATATAAAAGTGAGGAGGAGGCATCAGTACTAGCGGTGGTCGTAGTTAGAGACTTGAGATGCCCAGGAGGATGGCTAAGTTTCGCAATTGAAAACACACAAAGAGTATCCATCCCCTTTCCTCTCCTCCATTAACTCTCATAGTCTATTAACTACTCCACTTACACAATCAAAACCCGATCATCCCTTCACCCCACGAGATACCCCTGCATAGCTTGCCCGGAGAGTCTTTCCCTACAATGTAATGTGAGTTCCTCGGTGTATGCCCACCACGGAGTGCCCGGAACAGCGTGAGTTCTTAAATAAAATCGCCACAGTATCCAAAAATTATTGCCTAGCTGATAGTAATTCCATCGCGGTTTGTCAGGTTCGGGTACAGATGGGACTATTATCAGGCTTGGTGCCCTAAGAGGAATGATTTTCCAGCATTGTGTGATAGTGGGCCAACCACGAGAGTTGGCCTTCGCGGGATGTATTTAGTGCTAAAATTGCGTTTCTTTCTTTGTAAACCGTCACTTCCATCGAACAACGGATACACTCACTGGTTTCCTATCACCCTCTTTTGTCCGGGTCTTCTCAGGCTCGCATCGCAGCTTCATAGCAGTGCTTGTACGACGGCAGTTTTCCCTGCGTACCACCGGACCTCAATCACTAGCCTCCTGATTATTACCACAAAATTGCATCTAGCCCTCCCTTTTGTTAGATCAGCACATGCATTGACAACCCGATCCGAACCGTACGTGCCCAGAAAAACAAATTGTCATTCTGATCCATTATTTTTCTAGCATCCGTGAACATAGCTTCCAAAGCTACAACTGGGGCAATTGAGAATCCCGCCAGGGCGTTGGAGCCGCTTGTCCCAAGAAGGACCTCTGTACTTTTTCTTTCCTTTCTCTCAACTGAGAGCCGAAAGGGAACTTTTTCACGTGTCTTCTCCCTTTGATCCGAAGGGAGGGATTTCCGACGTCCTAGCATCATGCTCAACCATTTCGGCTCTTATGGTATTCCATACAGGCAGAGAACTGGCGGGAGACTCAAGATTTTGGTGGTATGCAATAGAACGGCTTTCGCTGGAGTCAAGAAATCACGAGAACAGTGCCATACCAATTGGTAGTACCAACCAAGATTCACAGCCCCTCCATCCCACATCTCCCACCCACCCTCAGTCTCCCCGCACATTCAGTAGATCTCATGACCTTGGACCCTCTTATCCCCCAAGGCCGTAATAATGCAACAACAGCTGCAAATCTTGATTGCTAAACGGTCACTAGACGAGAGGCTTGATGAAGCAGATTGCGGGTATATAGGGATGCCACTAAACGATAGTAAGCAAGCCCTTCAAGGATATATGTCTACCATAATACCAAAGGATCTTGAAGGAATGTAACATTGAGCTAAGGGCGGTAGCCAAACCAGCAAAGGAAAAATCCCCCAAAACACCTAAAGCACCACAAGAGAATATGAAAAATACTCTTGAATGAAATACCAGCTCCCCAGCTACTCATTTCTCCCCGCATGCATCCCCCTTCAGCACAAGAGACCCTTAGTCACAAGTAATGATAAGCCCTCCCTTAGTGATATCCCAAATAACGTAATCATCCCAAATTGGGACCACATCAAACCCACATTTGGCAGTAGTCACCGGGCAATCGAACGTCAACCCAGAATCATCCAATATGGTGGCCGGGCCTGCACCGGTAGCCGAAACAGAAAAAGTTCCAATAAGAGGACTGCCGTCAGGCTTGTTATTCCAGGTATCCCCGAAAGCTGGGTACCTGTTGATAGGGAGCAAGTTCAGTGCGCGACTGCCGGAAGCGGCGATGGCATCGGAGAAGCTGAAGGTGCATCTTCCGGTGCAGGGAGGGACAACAAATCCGAGAAGGGTCTCAGCCATGCCACCCGGCTGAGCAAGGGCGACTTCGGCGATGTTGGTTGGAGGGAAGGGGGTGTTCGCGGAATCCCCCCTGACCACAATGGCGATCGAGGGCCGGATAGCAGTCGTGCGGGGAAATAGGCCTGGTAGTGCAAACCCCGAAGCCAGGGTAGAGAGGACCGAGACGGCGGTAATGAGAGTAAACTTCATGATTCGGAGATGAAGACGTTTTTCTATTTCAAAGGTAGGGGGTGTATAAAAGTGAGGATGAGGAGGCTCAGTAGTAACGGTGATAGTGGCTGGGGACTTTAGGTGCCCGGGAGGACGGCGATGAAAGTCTCGCAATCGAGGATACACCTAGGGTATTTATCCTTTTTACTTTCCTCAATTAGCTCTGCGCCTCCATAACTAAGACATTGCTTCAATTTGAACTGAAACTGCCTCTCGCCTTAGCTCCACCATATACATTTTTACACCCGGCCTGAAAGGTCTCACCCCAGAATGCAATATGAGTGCGATCCCGTGTGCCCAACACCTGATTCCCGGAATAGTGTAAGTCCGTAAGTGAAATTATTAGAATATCCAAAAAAAAATCACCCGGCTCCCCAATTACTACTATGCGATTGCGCTCGGCCTTTACTTTGTTGGATTGGCACACCCACCAACCCGACCCGAGTCCCACCAGCTCAGAAAAACAAACCACTAAAGTGAACTGCTAATTTTCTGATCCCCGGAGAAAGAGCTGCTATCGCCCAAGGGCAGAAAGTCAGCCGGAACCTGAGGACTTTTGTGTCCAATGGTAGCAGTGTTCACAATTGTCAGAAAATTATGAGAACGGTACCATATTAACTTGGACAAGAGAAAAATCTCCCTTAGCGTCTGATTTTCCTATTTTTTTAAGGGCCGGAGAAATGCCAGCAAAACGAACCAACGCCCTAGGATATATTTCTCCTACCGTAAAAAAACAGAATGATCGGACCTCACTCTAAGATATCCTGAATTTCCCTCCGCCTCCGAATTAGACGGAGAAAAACAGGACGATATTCCATTCAGCCCTTTGCTGCAGGGTTCCGAACAATCCGACCGGTCAAGTCTTGGAGGCAGGACCAGGCTGGCCAGTCCTGGTGGGTGCCGACAACTGGACCCGACTAACTCGAGTGGTCTGGTCCGGTTTGGACTAGTCCCAGACCAGTCTTTATAAAAGATCGCCTATGAGAGGCGATATTATGCCAAAAAAAGGGAAGCCAGCACAGGCATGCCCTCTGATTCGGTAAAGTGAATGCCACAATAATTGCGATCAATATAGGAAACCTTAATTATATTCCAGAAGTCCTAAGTGGGTGGGGGAGGGTGGGCATACTATACTGCCAAGGTAGAATCTCATGGGAGTAGGGATAGCATCCAGGCTAACACTCGCTACGAATAGAAGTATAGCTATAGTAGGATCCTGAAGCCACCTACCACATTATAAATCAACAACCCCAGTTAATAGAGCTTCATGAAGCGGATAGCATGTGGTGGAAATTTAGTTACGGGATGGATAAGTTGCATCAAATACGGATATTGAGGTATGTGGTCATGTAATATCACTCACCTAGTGGACCGAAAAAGTTTCGATACTTGAGATCCTATTTTCACCACCCCTGATCTAAGCAAAGCACTATCTCCACCCTATAATTCATGGAAACAATAAGTTTATTTAAGAAAAGCTTTATTTGAACATAATGTCAAAGGGCCGTGCATATCCTATCGCTTGGGGGGCTGATCGGACCAATCCTAGCCGAGTCGGGTCCAAGAATCCTGACTGCCTAGTCGGTCTAATTTTCACCACTAGACTAAACTTGACTTTCAACTGGACTAGCTAGTCCAGTCCAGTCTTCCGCCAACCATCCGGAACCCTGCCCGGGTGAGACAAATAAAAAGAAAAAAAGGAGGACCTTACTATGAGAGACAATCCCAACGTCCGCAAGGACCAATTATTCCAGTTTTTGCTCTAAGCAGGTTAACGAGGCAGCAGACCGATATCTAGAACCGACCGAGCTTCTCAGCCACCCCCGCCCCGCACCTTCAACGCACCCTCAGTCCCTCTCCAAATTTAGCAGATCCCATGCAGGATCAGACACTGGCAGCATAGCGTGTGCCCTGCCTAGCACATGCCCTACATTTTTTACAAGTACAAGCCCCACAAATGTTCGCAACGTTCTTAGTTCGGATTGTTGAAAAGTGTCGTACAAAGAAGTGAGTTTATCCTTCCTAAGATAAGCGAGACCGACACGTGCGCTGCCGTTAACTACCCTATCTGAAGCGGCTACCCGAGAAAGAGGAGGAAATGGTCGGCTCTAAACAGACAACCCCCCTAATCAAAATAGGGTCTAGTATTCCAAGGCAATAATTGTGTGATTACTTCTGCAAACACAAGGGACAGGCGTAAAATCGTCTCATACACCAAGATCTTAAAAACTGGCGAGACCCTGAATTGTGTGCGATCGCCACACGCCCGTCCCTTGGATAGTCTTGATTACGAGACATTCACTTGATGAGAAACTTATCAAAAAATATTGCGAGTATATAAGAATGCCATTAGATACTATTTAGCTAGCTCTCCAAGCATATATATCCACAGTGATGGCAGAGGCTCTTGAAGGAGTGTGAGAACACTAAGCTGAGGGAGGAGGGAGAAAGGAGAAGGCGGGGAAATGCCAAAAACCCGTTGGATGAGAACTGAAGAAGAAAAACGCAAGACCTCCGAACAAAACCCCAACTCCCCCGCCTCCCATTTCCCTCATCCTTCCCCTTTCAACAAAAGAGGCCCTTAGCCGCACGTAATGATAAACCCTCCCTTGGTGATATCCCAAATGTCATAATCATTATTCCCAAATGGCTTCACCTCATACCCCCGATTGGAAGTAGCCAACGGGCACTAGAACGTCAACCCCAAATCCTCCAATCTAGTGGCCGGGCCCGCGCCAGTATTCGAAGTCAAAAAGGCCCCTTTATGAATATATGTGGGAGGCTTCGAATCCCAGGTATTCTCGTCAGTGGGGCACCCCCTGGTAGTGAATAATTGTAGTCTGCGGCTCCCGGTACAGTGCAGGCATCAGAGAAGCTGATGGCACATTTTCCGGTGCAAGCGAGGACTGTGATTTTGGTGGGAGTCCTGAAGTTGTGAGCTCCATCCTCACTGGGGATCTCGACGATGTTAGTTCGAGGGAAAGAAGTGTTGGGAAGCCTTTCTTGATCATAATTGCGATTGTCGGGCGGATAGGGGCCCCACGGGAAATTGGTCATGTAGTGCCAAACCTGTGGCCAAGGCGGAGAGGACAGAGAGGGCAGCGATGACAAAGAACTTCATGGTTGGTAGGAGGTGAAGGTGTTATTTCCTTTGGAAAGTGGTTGATATGTAAAAAGAGGAGGGGGCTCTGTAGCAGTGGCAGTAGTAGTAGCTGGAGACTTTGGGTGCCCGGGAAAATGGTGAAGAAAACATTGATATCGAGGAATACACCTGCGCTATTTATCCACTTCCCTTTCTCCCATTTGTCTCCACGCTTCCACAGCCAAGTCGTTGCTTCAGTCTCAAGTGAAATTATATCCCGCCTTCACCACAGAAGATATTAATACCTTGCCGAAAGAGTCTCACTTTACGATAGAATGTGAGTTCCTGGGTGTGTGCTCATCCGGTGTAGCCCGGAATAGCGTGAGTCCGTAAATAAAATCATTATAATATCCAAAAAGATCGATTGGCTGCCTAATTACTATCATAAGACTACCCTTAGTCCTCAATTTCGTTAGATGAGCACTATGGATTGATAACCCAACCCGAGTTATGCGACCTCAGAAAAACCAATCACCATACTGAAATCGTAATTTCCTAACCCTTGCGAACACAGCTGCTGAAGCCAGAGCTGGAATAATCAAGAACCCCGCTATGGCGTTGGAGTTGCCTCTCCTAGGAAGAACTACCTTATTTTTCTTTTTGTCACAACCGACCGCTAAAAGGGAATCTTTTCACGTGTCGTCTTCTCTAATCTGAATGGGGAAATTTTGGACGTCCTCCCGCCAAATATTCCGGTTCTTATTCCGTACGAGTACTGTAGAGAATTGGCCGGAGCCTCATAATTTTGGTGTTCTGCAACGGCAGCCGTGTTCAAGGCGTCTGAGAATCACGAGAATGGCACTACACTAATACATAGTATCAACCAAGCTTCGCAGCCGCTCCAAGTTCGGGCACAACCATTTGTGGAGTGTGGCCCCCGAGCACATACCATATGTACTTGAGCACCGGTATCTCACAAACCCCGCACTAGTCGGCAATACTATTCTCACAGCTCAACTGCTTGGAAACTAAGCTGGAGCGATAGGTTTGCTCTCCCTAGGGTAGGCGAGACCAACACATATGCTGCCTCCGGCCACACTATATAAAGCGGCTATATACCCAGGCCAAAAGAGGTGATCGGCTCCACACAATCACCTCCCCCAATCTCATGGCCTTGGACCCTCTTATCCCCCAAGGCCGTAATAGCGTAACAACAGCTGCAAATCTTGATTGCTAAATGATCACTAGACGAGAGCCTTGACGAAGCAGATTACGGGTATATAGGGATGCCACTAAACAATAGTAAACAAGCCCTTCAAGGATATATGTCTACAATAATACCAAGGGTTCTTGAAGGAATGTAACGTTAAACTAGGGATCGTAACCAAACTAGAAAAGGAAAATTTCCCCAAACCCCTTGAAGTATTTCTCATGAGAAGATGGAAGAAAAAAAGAACAAAATACTCTTTAATGAAATATGAGCTCTCCAGCCTCCCATTTCTCCCTTGATGCTTCCCCCCTTCAACAGAAGAGACCCTTAGTTACAAGTAATGATAAACCCTCCCTTGGTGATATCCCAAAGAACCTAATCATCCCAAACCGGGGCCACATCAAACCCGTAGTTGGTAGTAGTCGCGGGGCAAGGGAACGTCAACCCAGAATCATCCAACACAGTGGCCAAACCTGCACCAGTAGTCGAAACTAGAAATGTTCCTTTATGAACATCGAGGAAAGGCCTGGTATTCCAGGTATCCCCGGGAGCGGGGTACCTGTTCGTAGAGAACAGTTCCAGTGTGCGACTGCCCGCAGCAGCGATGGCATCGGAAAAGCTGATAGTGCATCTTCCGGTGCAGGGAGGGACAATAAATCCGAGAAGGGTCTCGACCACGCCACCCTCCTGACTAAAGGAGACCTCGGCGATGTTGTTTGGACGGCCGGATAACCGTCGCGCGTGGAGATAGGTCTGGCAGTGCAAAACCGGAGGCCAAAGTGGAGAGGATGGAGGCGGCGGTGATGAGGGCAAATTTCATGATTTGGAGATGAAGGTGATTTTTTTGTTTCAAACGGAGCGGGTATAAAAGTGAGGAGGATGAGGCCGAGTAGTAGCGGTGGTAGTGGTTGGGGGCTTTGGGTGTCCAGGAGGATGGCGAAGAAAGTTTTGCAATTGAGGATACACCTAGGGTATTTATCCTGTTTCCTTTCCTCCATTAGCTCTACGCTTTCATAGCTGAGGCATTGCTTCAATCTGAATGGAAACTGCATCTCGCCTTCGCCCCATCAAATACCTTTTCACAGCCGGCCTGAAAAGTTTCACTTTAGAATATAATATGAGTGCGGTCCCGTGTGCCCAAAACCCGCTGCCCGGAATAGTGTAAGTCCGTAAGTGAAGTTATTGGGAAAAGTCACCCAGCTCCCCAATTACTACTATGCGATTGCGCTCGGCCCTTACCTTTGTTGGATTGGCACATCCATTAATAACCCGACCCGAGTTTTACAGCTCAGAAAAACAAACCACCAAAGTGAACCGTTAACTTTCTTATCCCCGGGGAAAGAACCGCTATCGCCTAAGGGCAGGAAGTCAGCCGGAGCCTGAGGATTTTGGTGTCCAATGGTACTGTAGCAGTGTTGGCAAGTGTCAGAAAATTATGAGAACAGCACCGTATTAACTTGGTTAAGAAAAAAATCTCCCCAGGCGCCTGATTTTCTTATATTAAAGGGTCGGAGAGATACCGGCAAAACAAAACAAAAAAGATAGAATGATCGGGCCTCACTCTAAGATGTCCCGAATCTCCCTCCGCTTGTGAATTAGACGGAGAAAAACAGGACGAAAATATTGCATTTCAGCCCCTAGCTGAGACATAAAAAGAAAAAAAGACGGACCTTACTAGGAGAGGCAACCCCAACGTCCTACCGCGAAGACCAATTATCCCAGTTTTTGCTCTACGCAGGTTAACGAGGCAGCAGACCGATATCTAGAACCGACCGAGCTTCTCAGCCCCCCCCGCCCCGCACCTTCAACGCACCCTCAGTCCCTCTCCAAATTTAGCAGATCCCATGCTTCAGGTTCAGATGCAACCAGCTTATAGCGTGTGCCCTGCCTAGTACATGCCCTACATTTTCCACAAGCCCGGCAAAGGTTCCCGACACTATTAGTTCTGATGATTGAAAAGCATCGTACGAAGAGGTGAGTTTATCCTTCCTAAGATAAGCGGGACCGACACGTGTGCTGCCGTTAGCTACCTACGATATCTGAAGCGGCTACCCGAGAAAGAGGAGGAAATGATCGGCTCTAACCAGACAGCTCCCTAATCACAACAATAGGGTCTAGTATTCCAAGGCCATAATTGTGTGATTACTTCTGCAAACACAAGGAACAGGCATAAAATTGTCTCATACACCAAGATCTTTAAAAACTGGCGAGACCCTAAATTGTGTGCGATCGCCACACGCCCATCCCTTGGATAGTCATGATTACGAGACATTCACTAGATGAGAAACTTATCGAAAAATATTGCGAGCATATAAAAATGCCATTAGATGCTATTGAATTAGCTCTCCGGGCATGTATATCCACAGTGATGGCAAAGGTTCTTGAAGGAGTGTGAGAACACTAAGCTGAGGGAGGAGGGAGAAAGGAGAAGGCGGGGAAATGCCAAAAACCCGTTGCATGAGAACGAAAGAAGAAAAACGAAAGACCTCCGAATGAAACCCCAACTCCCCCGCCTCCCATTTCCCTCATGCTTCCCCTTTCAACAAAAGAGACCCTTAACCGCACGTAATGATAAACCCTCCCTTTGTAATCCCAAATGACTAATCATTATTCCCAACTGGCCCCACCTCATACCCCCGATTCGTCGTAGTCCACGGGCACGAGAACGTCAACCCAAAATCCTCCACCACAGTTGCCGGGCCCGCACCAGTACTCGACACCAGAAAGGTTCCCTTATGAAGATCCCTATAAAGTCTGGTATTCCAGGTATCCCACGTCGTCAGGGGTCTACTCGTAGCGAACAGTTGCAGTCTGCGACTACCGGTAGCTAACATAGCATCGGAAAAGCTAATGATACACTTTCCAGTGCAGGCGAGGACAACGAATCCCGGAGGGGCCCGGACAGTGTGAGCTCCATCCACACGGGAGACCTTGGAAATTTTGGTAGGGGGGGTTGGGAGGTCTTCTTTGACCACGATGGCGGTTGCAGGACGGATAACCCTCCCCCGGCGAGTTAAGTCTAGTATCGCCAAACCGGAGGCTCGGGTGGAGAGACTCCAAACACGAGGGGGAATAAAGAAGAAAATTTTACTATAGAGAGATACACCTTGGATATTTATCCCCTTTCCCTCATTAACTCTACATCTCTATGGTCGAGTCATTGCTCTAATCCGAAGCAAACTTGCACCTCCCCCTCGCACAACTAGATCCTTTCGCACAGCCCGCCCAGGAGGTCCCACTCTGCGATGGATACGAGCGCAAGAGTATCATACATGATAACCTATAAAAGAAAAATACGTATACTGTATAAGCATCAGGCGAGATGTGTTCGCACAAGGTGTGAATAGCAGGGACGCCTAATACATTGAGTTTTATTGCATAGGAAAACATTGCAGCGTGCGGCCACATTGTTTTCCTGTTCAGGATTTTTTCTTCTCTCATCACCACTAAAGGGCTTTACTTGGAAACCCTTGTAAATTTACGAAAACATCTTGCCTGGTGCTTGTTCGCCCACCTCTTACTACCCGGAACAACATAAGTCCGTAAATAAAATTATTACATTATCCAAAAAAATGATCACCTTGCTGCTAAATTACTACATACGAATAGAGTTAGACCTCCCGTTTATCAGGTAAGCATATGCACCGATAACCCGATTCCTGCAGTAGTCATGTGAGCTTAGAAAAACAAATTCTTAAACTAAACTAACAATTTTATAGCATCAGTGAACACGGTTACTACAGCACTTAGCCGTTTAAAAAGTCTCCAGACGCTTCGCATTTATCAGTATCCTGCCTTCCCAAAAGCGCCCAGAGAGAATCTGCCGGGGCCTGAGGATTTTGGAGGTACTATATGTAAAATTACGGTGATCGCAGGTGTCAGAAAGTTACGAGAACAGTACCATACTAATACATAGTACCAACCAGGCTTCACAGCCCCTCCATCCCGCAGCTTCCACGCACCTTCACTCTCCCCACAAATTCAGTAGATCTCCCGGGACACAACTGCTTGTGGTGCTTCCCCCGCCCGGCCTACGCCCTACCTAGTAGCACAGGTGTCTCACAAACCCCGCACTAGTTAGCAATGCTAATCTCATAGCTCCCCTGCTTAGAAACTACGCTATGGAGCGGTAGGTTTGTTTGTTTTTCCCTAAGGTAGGCGAGACCAACACATATGCTGCCTCCGGTCACACTATATGAAGCGGCTGTACACCGGGGCCAAAAGAAGAAGTTTTCGGCTCCATCCAACGATCTTCCCTAATCTCATGAACATGGGCCCTCCCACCCCCCAATGCCATAATAGCGCAACAGCTGCAAATCTTGATTGTAAAGCGGTTACTAGATGAGAGGCTTGACGAAATGGGTCCCGGGTATAAAGGGATGCCACTAAACGATAGTAAACAAGCCCTTCAAGGATATATGTCTACAATAATGCCAAAGGTTCTTGAAGGAATGTAATATTAAGCTAAGGACCGTAGCCAAACTAGAAAAGGGGAAATTCTCCAAAACCCCTAAAGCATTTCTCATGAGAAGATGGAAGAAAAAAGAACAAAATACTCTTGAATGAAATACCAGCTCCCCAGCTTCTCATTTCTCCCTTGATGCTTCCCCCTTCAACAGAAGAGACTCTTAATCACAAGTAATGATAAACCCTCCCTTGATGATATCCCAAATAACGTGATCATCGAAAACCGGGACCACATCAAACCCGTAGTCGGTAGTAGTCGCCGGGCAATCGAACGACAACCCAGATTCATCCAATACAGTGGCCGGGCCTGCACCGGTAGCCGAAACTGTAAAGGTTCCCCAATTAAGATATGGCTCAGGCCTGTTATTCCAGGTATCCCCGGGAGCGGGGTTCCTGTTCGTAGAGAACAGTACCAGGATGCGACTGCCGGAAGCGGAGATGGCATCGGAGAAGCTGATGGTGCATCTTCCGGTGCAGGGAGGGACAACAAATCCGAGAAGGGTCTCAACCGCGCCACCCTCCTGACTAAAAGAGACCTCGGCGGTGTTGGCTGAAGGGAAGGGGGTGTCTGGGGATTCTGACTTGACCACGGTCGCGATCAAAGGCCGGATAACTGTCGCGCGGGGAAATAGGCCTGGTAGTGCAAAACCGGAGGTCAGAGTGGAGAGGATGGAGACGGCGGTGATGAGAGTAAACTTCATGATTCGGAGATAAAGGTGATTTTTTGTTTCAAACGGAGCGGGTATAAAAGTGAGGAGGATGAGGCCGAGTAGTAGCGGTGGTAGTGGTTGGGGGCTTTAGGTGCCCGGGAGGATGGAGAAAGTTTTGCAATTGAGGATACACCTAGGGTATTTATCCTCTTTCCTTTCCTTCATTAGCTCTACGCTTTCATAGCTGATGCATTGCTTCAATATGAATGAAAACTGCATTTCGCCCTCCCCCCACCAAATACCTTTTCACAGCCCGAAAAGTTTCACTCTAGAATTCAATATGAGTGCGATCCCGTGTGCCCAACACCTACTGCCCGGAATAGTGTAAGTCCGTAAGTGAAATTATTGGAAAAAAAATCACCCAGCTCCCCAATTACGACTATGCGATTGCGCTCGGGCCTTACCTTTGTTGGATTGGCACATCCATTAATAACCCGACCTGAGCTCAGAAAAACAAACCACCAAGGTGAACTGCTAATTTTCTGATCCCCGGAGAAAGAGCTGCCATCGCCTAAGGGCAGAAAGTCGGCCGGAGCCTGGGGACTTTTGTGTCCAATGGTAGCAGTGTTCACAAGTGTCAGAAAATTGTGAGAACAGTACCATATTAACTTGGACAAGAGAAAAATCTCCCTTAGCGTTTGATTTTCCTATTTTTAAGGGCCTGAGAAATTCCAGCCAAACAAAACATCCCAAGACATGTTTCTCTTACCTTAAAAAAAACAGAATGATCGGACCTCATTCTAAGATGTCCTGAATCTCCCTCCGCTTTTGAATTAGACGAAGAAAAACAGGACGAAAATATTTCATTTCAGCCCTCATCTGAGACAAAAAAAAAGAAAAAAAAGGACCACCTTACTAGGAGAGGCAACCCCAACGTCCTACCGCGAGGTCCAATTATCCCAGTTTTTACTCTACGCAGGTTAGTGAGGCAGCAGACCGATATCTAGAACCAACTGAGCTTCTCAGCCTCCTAGCCCCGCATCTTCCACTCACCCTCACTCCCTCCAAATTTAGCAGATCCCATGCTTCAGGTTCAGACGCAAGTACTTATAGCGTGTGTCCTGCCTAATACATGCCCTACATTTTTCACAACCCCCGCAAAGGTTCCCAACGCTGTTAGTTCCGATGGTTGAAAAGCATCGTACGAAGAGGTGAGTTTATCCTTCCTAAGATAAGCGAGACCGACACGTGCGCTGCCGCTAGCTACCCTATCTCAAGCGGCTACCCAAGAAAAAGGAGGAAATGATCAGCTCAAACAAACACCCCTAATCACAACAATAGGCTCTAGTATTCCAAGGCCATAATTGTATGACTACTGCTGCAAACACAAGGGACAGGAGTAGAATCGTCTCATACACCAAGATCTTTAAAAACTGGCGAGACCCCGAATTGTGTGCGATCGCCACACGCCCGTCCCTTGGATAGTCTTGATTACTAGACATTCACTTGATGAGAAACTTATCGAAAAATATTTTGAGTGTATGGGAACGCCAGTAGATGCCATTTAATTAGCTCTCCGGCATATATATCCACACTTATTCCACAGTGATGGCAGAGGTTCTTGACGGAGTGTGAGAACAGAGGACGCTGGCGAAGGAGGGGAGAAAGGAGAAGGTGGGGAAATGCCCAAAACCCGTTACATGAGAACGAAAGAAGAAAAACGAAAGACCTCCGAATGAAACCCCAACTCCCCCGCCTCCCATTTCCCTCATCCTTCCCCTTTCAACAAAAGAGACCCTTAACCGCACGTAATGATAAACCCTCCCTTGGTGATATCCCAAATAACATAATCATTATTCCCAACCGCCTTCACCTCAAACCCTCGATTGGTAGTAGTCGAAGGGCACGGGAACATCAACCCAAAATCCTCCACCACAGTTGCCGGGCCCGCACCAGTACTCGACACCAGAAAGGTTCCCTTATGAAGATCCCTATAAATTCCGGTATTCCAGGTATCCCACGCCGTCAAGGGTCTACTCGTAGCGAACAGTTGCAGTCTGCGACTACCGGTAGCCGACATAGCATCGGAGAAGCTAATGGTACACTTTCCAGTGCAGGCGGGGACAACAAATCCGAGACGAGTCCTGACAGTGTGAGCTCCATCCACGCGAGAAACTCCGACGATTTTGGTAGGGGGCAAGGGGGTGTTTGGGAGGTCTTCTTTGACCACGATGGCGGTTGCAGGACGGATAACCCTCCCCGGGCGAGTTAAGTCTAGTATCGCCAAACCGGAGGCTAGGGTGGAGAAGATGGAGATGGCGGCGATGAGAGTAAACTTCATCATTGGTAGGAGGTTAAGGTATTTATTTGTTCACAAAATGGGGGATATAAGTGAGGAAAGAGGCCCAGCAGGAATGGCGGCTGCACTAGCAGGAGACTCCAAACGCAAGAGAGAATAACGAGGAGAATTTCAATATAGAGGGGTATGCCTGGGGTATTTATCCCCCCCCTTTCCCTCATTAACTCTACCCCTCTATAGTCGAGCCATTGCTCCAACCCCAAGAGAAATTGCACCTCCCCCCCCCCCCACACCACTAGATCCCTTAGCACAGCCAGCCTAAGAAGTCTCACTCTGCGATAGAATACGAGTACAAGTGTACATAACAGTCCATAAAAGAAAAAAGTGAATACCGTACAAGCATCAGGCAAGATGTTTTCGCACAAGGTGTAAATAGCAGGGATTTCTAGTACATGGAGTTTTATTGCATAGGAAAACACCGCAACATGCGACCACATTGTTTCCTGTTCGGTGTTTTTGCTTCTCCCATTACCACTAAATGGCTTTACTTAGAAACCCTTCTACGAAAACATCTTGACTAGTGCTTGTCCGCCCACCATCTACTGCTCGGAATAATGTAAGTCCTAAAATAAAATCATTACATCACACAAAAAAAGGTCACCAAGCTACCAAATTACTACATACGAATAGAGTTAGACCTCCCGTTTATTAGATAAGCGCATGCCACCGATAACCCGATTCGAGTCATGTGAGCTTAGAAAAACAAATTCTTAAACTAAACTAATAATTTTCTATCAGTGAACACAGCTACTACAGTACTCGAGCACTTGTACTTAGCCATTTAAAAGGTCTCCAGACGCTTCGCACCTATCAGCACCTATCTTTGCCAAAAGCATCCAGAAACTTTTTAAGTTGCCAAGTATATCGGCAGAAAATCCGCCGGAGCCCGAGGATTTTGGTGGTATCATGTGTCATACGTAATAGTAAGGGCGATCGCAGTGTCAAAAAATTACGAGGGCAGCAGGTGCCATACCGACACATGCTATCATACCAACCACGCATCTCAGCCCCCCCACCCTACACTCCCACAAACCCTCAGTCCCTCCACAAATTCAGCAAATCCCATGCCTCAGGTTAGGAAACAGTTGATGTACTGTGACCTCGCCCAGCATGTATGATATCCCATGTATCTCACAAACCCTGCCGAGGTTAGAAACGTTGTTAGTCCAGGTATGATACCTGAAAAATATGATACGAAGGGATAAGATTGTTCTTCCTAGGACGAGCGATCAACACCCGCGCTGCTGCTAGCTACCCTATATAAAATTGTTATAGACCGGAGCCAAAGCAAGAAAATGATCATCCCCAAAAGAATATCCTCCCGAATCAAATCATAATTGACTCTCCTCTTCTCAAAGTCGTTATTGTGTAATTATAGTAGTAAATATTGATTATAAAACAGTCACTAAAGGAGAAACTCAACGAAAATCCTTGTGAGTATATAAGCATGCCATTAGATGCTATTGAATAGGCCTCCAAGGCAAATATGCCTACCGTGATGCCAAAGGTCCCTAAGGTAGTGTCAGAATATTAAGGGAAGGGCCGTTGCCAAGGGCCGGAGGAGAAGGGAAAGGGGAGGGAATACCGAAAAAACTTGAAGGAGGGCGGCAGAAGAAAACAAAAAATCCTTGTACGGAATCCCATTTCTTTAGCCCCTCTTTTCTCCCCTAATACCTCCCCTTTCAATAAAAGCGATACACTTAGCCATACGTAATGACAATCCCTCCCCTCGTGATATCCCAAATAACGTAATCACTATCCTAAACCGGACCCACATTATACCCTAATTTGGTAGTGGTCGTCCCGCATGGGAACGTCAATCCGAAGTCCTCACCACAACCGCCGGGCCCGCACCGGTAGCCGAAACTGTAAAGGTTCCCTTAGGAGAACTAGGGGGGGCCTTGAATTCCAGGTATTCCCGGCCGAAGGATACCCACCCGTAGAGAACGGTCGCAGTCCACGACTGCCGGTAGGGGTGGGTAAGGCATCAGAGAAGCTAATGGTGCATGTTCCGGTGCATGGGGGGACAACGAATCCGAGAATGGCCTCGACTTTTTGAGCTCCGTTCTTAATGGAGACCTCGACGATATTTGTTGGGGGGGATGGGGAAGTGTATGACGCCTTCCCTGACCACGACGCCGATTTCGGGGCGAATGATTGTCCCGCGGCGAATTAGGATTGGTGGTGCCAACCCGGAGGCCAGGGCGGAGAGGACGGAGATTGCAGCGATGAGAGTAAGCTTCATAGTTGGTAGGAGGTGGAGATGTCTCTTTCTTGGAAAGCGGTGGATATGTAAAAGTGAGGAGCAGGATCAGTAGCTTTGGCTATAGAGCAGCACTTGCTGGAAACTTTGGATACTCGGGAAGATGGTGAAGAAATTGTCAACACCGAGTGATACACCTGGGCTATTTATCCTCTTTCCTCCACCAACCTTACACCCCCATAGTCGAGCCATTGCTTCAATCTCCATTAATGGTGATCCTCCTCACCCCACTAGATCCTTCGCACTGCAGGCCTAAGAAGTCGCACTCTGCCATAAAACGCGAGCGAGAGCGTGTATGACTGGCTGTAAAAAAAAAGCGCGTACGCCCACCACTTACTGCCCGGAGTAATGTAAGTCCACAAATATAATCATTAGAGTATCCAAAAAATATCTCTTAGCTCTCTAATTACTACATCCGGCTGCAGTTAGCCCTCCATTTTATCAGGCGAGTATGTGCATCTACAACCAGACCCAAGTCATGTGAGCCTAGAAAGCAAACTATCACACTGAACCCACAATTTTCCGGGGTCCGTGAGCATGGCTGATTATGTATGGACAGAAAATCCACCGGAGCCTCAGCCCGGTGGTAAGCAATTGTAGCGGAGTTCGCAGGTGTCAGAAAATTACGAGAGATATGTGTCATACCAATGCATCGTACTAGCCAAAGAATCTCAGCCCTTCCATTCCCAGCTCCCACACACCCTCAATCTCTCCGCAAATTCTACAAAACCCATGCCTCAGCTTGGAGACAGCTGCTTGCGGCGCGCAGCCAGCCTAGCATATACCCTACGTCTCTCACAAACCCCACAGTGCCCACACAATCGCAGCACCGCCGTTTCGGATGCTCAAAAACTACCGTAGGAATGGGTAGCTTGTTCTTCCTGAGACGAGCGAAACCGACACATAGCCTGCCGCTAGCTCCCCTACATAAAACTGTTATATTCTCAAGCCAAAAGAAGAAATGATCTGCTCCAAACAAATATCTTTATTAATCAAACCAGAATAGATTCTCCTCTCCCCAAAGCCATAATCGTGTAACTACTGCTGCAAATATTGATTACGAAACAGTCACTAGATAAGAAACTTAACGAAACACCTTATGAGCATATAAGAATAAGAATGCCATTGGATGATATTGAATAAGCACTCCAGGTATATATGCCCGCCATGGTGCCAAAGGTTCCCGAAGGAAGGCGAGAATATGAATCCAAGGAGCATAGCCAAGCCCCAGGAGAAGGGAAAAGGTGAGGAAATACCCAAAAACCCTTTGAATAAGGACAGAAGAAGAAAAATGAAAGACGCTTGAATGGAATCCCAAATCATCAGCCTCTTTTCTCCCTCATAATCCCCCCCCTTCGACAAACAGGTCCCTAGCTGCAAGTAATACTAAGCCCTCCCCTGGTGATATCCCAAGGAACATAGTCAGTTCCCCCAACCGGCACCACCTCAAACCCTCGATTGGTAATATTCGAAGAGCACTGGAACGTCAACCCAAAATCCTCCTCCGCAATCGCCGGGCCCAGGCCAGTAACCGGCACCAGAAACGTTCCCTTATGAACATCCCTATAAGGTCTGTGATCCCAATCATCCCACCTCGAGGGATACCTGCCCGTAGTAAACAGTTGCAGTTTGCGACTACCGGCAGCGAAGATGGCATCAGAGAAGCTAATTGTGCAATGTCCGGTACAGGCGGGTAGAATGAATCCGAGAAGTACAACGGCCGTTTTGGCCCCACGATAGACTCCGATGGCGTTCATTGGTTCGGTGAAGGGTCCGCCTTCCCAGACCATTTTCCCGAACGACGGGCGGATAACCGGCCCGCGGCGAGATATGTCTAGTACCGTCATACCGGAGGCAAGGGTGGAGAGAATAGAGATGGTAGCGATGAGAGTAAACTTCATGGTTGGTAGGAGATGAGAGTGTGTAGAAATCGGTAGATATATAAAAGTGAGGAGGATTCTCGGGAGTGGTGGTGGTTGCAGTAACTGACCTTGGATACTCGGGAGGATGGCGAAGAAAATGTCAATATTGAGGGATACACTTAAGCTATTTATCCTCTTTCCTCCGTCAACTCTACACTCCTGCAGCCGAGTCATTGCTCCAATCCGAATTAAAATCGGACCCCCCCCCCCCGCACCACCAGATCTCTTTCCACAGCAAGCCTGAGAAGTCTCACATCTCACGACTCAATGCCAGTGCAAGTGCGCATGACTGCCTGAGAAAAGTGAAAAAGTATGTCACATAACTACTCGGAATAACATAAGTCCGAATATAAAATCATTACATGCGGCAGTAGTTAGCCCTCCCCTTTGCCAGATGAGCACATGCATAGATAACTCAATTGGAGCCGTGTGAGCCTCGAAAGACAAATTATTACACTGAGCTCATAGTTCCCTGGCGTTTGTGAACATAGCTGCTAAGTTCTATGGGCAGGAAATCCGTTGGGGCCTCAAGATCTTGACGATACGAAATAGTAGTAGTGTTCGCAGGTGTCAGAGCATTATGAGAGCAGTATGTGCTATACCGATACATGGTACAAGCCAAGCTTCTCAGCCCTGCGACCCCACAGCTCCCATGCACCCTTAGTCTCTCCACAAATTCAGCAAATCTCATGCCCCAAGTTCGGACACACCTGCTTGTGGTGTGACCCAGTCCAGTAAAGTGCATACGACGCATGCCACAAACCCCGCACCAGTTAGAAGCGCTATTGGTCCGAGTGCTCAAAAACCACCGTAGGAACGGATAAGCTTATTCTTCCCGGAACGAGCGAGACTAACACATAGGCTGCCGCTAGTTACCCTATATAGAACGACATATGTCTGAGCCAAAATAGGAAATGATCGGCTCCAAACAAACCCCCACCGCAATCTCCTGATAACGCACTGGCGCTCCTCCCCACAAAGGCCATAATTGTGTAACTACGGCTGCAAATATTAATTACGAAGCAGTCACTAGACGAGAAACTTGACGAAAAATATTGTGAGTACATAAGAATGCCATTAAACGTTATTAAATAGGCCCTCCAAGCATATATGTCTACAGCGACGCCAAAGGCACTTGAAGGAATGTAGGAATATTAAGTTAAGGACCGTTGCGAGACCAGAAAATGAAATGAAAAGGGAAAAAGGAATAAAAGGAAAAATAAATACCCAAAGTTTTTTAATGAGAGTCTGAAATAAAGAAAAACAAAAAGATCCTTAAACGCGATCCCAACTCCTTAGCCTCGCATTCCCCTCATGCTTCCCCTTTCAACAAAAGAGACCCTTAAGTGCACGTAATGAAATACCCTGCCTTAGTGCAATCCCAAGAAACAAAAACATTATCCCAAACAGGCTGCACCTCAAACCCGTATTTGGTAGTAGTCGCCGGGCACGGGAACGTCAACCCAAAATCCTCCACCACAGTCGCCGGGCCCGGGCCAGCATCCGTAGTCACAAAGGTGCCTATGTGATTATTCGTGAAAGGCTTCTTATTCCAGGTATCCCCGTCGACGGGGTACCTGCCCGATGTAAAGAATTGCATTCTGCGACTGCCAGTAGGGGTGGGTAAGGCATCGTTGAATCTGACGGTGCATGATCCGGTGCAGGGGGGGATAGTGAATCCGAGAAGGGTCTTGACGTTCTTGGATCCGTTTTTCCGCGAGACCTCGCAGATAGGGTTTGGGGGGAAGGGGGTGTCTGGGAACTCCTCCTTGATCACGATGCAGATATCGGGGTAGATAGTAGACCCACGGCGGGCTAGGTCTGGCAGTGCCAAACCGGAGACCAAGGTGGAGAGGACGGAGAGGGCAGCGATGAGAGTAAGCTTCATGGTTGGTAGAGGGTGAAGGTGTTTTTTGTTTGGAAAGTGGTGGGTTGGTTGATATATAAAAGTAAGGAGGAGGAGAGTGGCAGTGGCAGTAGTAATAGCTGGAGACTCTGAATACCCGAGGGGATGGTGGAGAGAATATCGATACTGGGGGACAGACCTAGGCTATTTATCCTCTTTCCCTCTCCTTCATTAACTCCACACCTCCACAGTCGAGTCACTTCTTCAATCTGAATTAAAGCCGTGCGCCCTCCCTTCCCCACCAGTGAGCTTTGCACCGCCCGCCTGAAATGTCTCACTTTATGGTTGGATGTGAGTGGGAGTGTGTATGTCCACCACGTGCTACCCAGAATAGCGCGAGTCCGTAAATAAAATCATTGCAGTATCCAAAGGAGATTACCCAGCTGCCTAGTCACTACCGCAAGACTGCACTTAGCCCTCCCTCTCTTTTGTTAGACGGGCACATGCATGGATAACCCGATTCAAGTCCTACAAGCTCCGAAAAACAAACTATCATACTGAACTCGTAATTTTCTGCCCTTTGTTGACACAGCTGCTATTCGAGTACCGCCAGAACTGGAATAATTGAGAATCTAACCGGGCATCGGGTCTTCATTGTAGGGTTTGCTGCGTTTTCCCTTTTTATTTGTCCCAACTGGGGGCTGAAAGGGAATATTTCCACGTGTCTCCTCCCTTTAACCGGAAGGGGGAATTTTTGGGCGTCCCATAGTTATTCTCAATTATTCCGCGTCCCTACGGTACAAGCGCTGCATACAGACAAAGAATCGACTGGAACCTCAATAATTCAATAAATCCTCTCCTAACCACACCAAGACGGCCCCCACTAACAAAACAAAAACATGAAATACACTGCCATAGCCATGAACGTTAGGATTTTCGTAGCATGCAATACCGTAAAATCTCCCGTTTAATGAACTAGGACAGTTTACAAGCGGTCAAGTTTCTGGAACTGATGATAGGCCAAGTGCCTTATCTCCCCCAAGGCTCTCAGGGGCTTAGTTTTTTTAGCACCGGATATTTCAAAAAGCCCTAGTCCAGGCCGGTTCATTCAAAGCGAGATTTTACGGTTGTAGCCGTGCCCACAGGCGTCAGAAAATTACGAGAGGAGTCTGTGCCATACCGCCGGTACCGATACAAGGTACAAGCCAAGCTTCTCAGCCCCACCACCCCGCAGCTCACACACACCCTCCTCTCTCCACAAAAGTCTCTCCACAAAAGTCTCTCTACAAATTCAGCCCCATGTTCGGACACAACTGCTTGTGGCGCGGATACCCTACATATTTCACCAGCCCCACACAGGTTAGAAACGCTGCTAATTCAGATGTTTGAAAACTACGGTAGAAATGAATAAGCTTATTCTTCCTAGGATAAGCGAGACCGCGCTACCGCTACCCTATATAACGTGGCTATATACCCGGGCCAAAAGAGGAAATGATCGGCTCTGAACAGGCACCTCCCCTAATCTCATGACAATGGACTCTCCTATGATACGGTATTCCCCAAGACCATAATTACGTAACCGCGTCTGCAAATGCAAGGGACAGGCATAAAATCTTTACATACACCAAAGCAGCTTGCCAACCAAAATCTTAAAAATTGGCGAAACCCTAAATAGTGTTCGATTGCTACACCTAACCCTTGGGCTATTGATGACGAACAATCACTAGGCGAGAAACCTAACGAAACATATCGCGAGTATATAAAATGCCATTAAGCGTTATTAAACAGGCCCTCCAAGCATATATGCCCATCGTGATGCCAACATTTCCTGAGGGAATGTACGAATATTAAGTTAAGGACCGTAGCTAAACCAGAAAAGAAAAGAAAAATACCCAAGAAGCTTGAATGAGAGGATGAAAGAAGAAAAAAGAAATATCCTTGAATGAAATCGCGACCCTTCAGCATCCTATTTCCTTCCTAATGCTTCCCCCTCCAACTGAAAAGACCCTTAGGTGCAAGTAAGGATGAATCCTCCGGTGGTAATATCCCAAGTGACAGAATCGTTATCATTAACTGGCTGCACCTCATACCCGGTAGTAGTCGTAGGGCAAGTGAAGGTCAACCCAAAATCCTCCAGGACAGTCGCCGGGCCCACGCCACTAGCCGGAACCAAAAAGGTGCCTATATGCTTATTTGTGAAAGGATGCGAATTCCACGTATTCCCGTTGGTGGGGAACCCGCCCGAAGTGTAGAGTTGCAGAGTGCGACTCCCGCTAGGGGGGTTGGAACCGTTGAAGCTGAAGGTGCACGTTCCAGTACAGCCAGGGACAGGGAATCCGAGAAGGGTCTTGACGGTATGACCCCCGTTCGTACGGGAGACCTCCACGGCGCTGGCTGGAGGGAAGGCAGTGGTTGGGGAGTCTTCTTTGATCACGATAGCGATTGATGGGCGGACGGTGATCGCGCGGGGAGTCAGGTCTGGCAATGCCAAACCGGAGGCCAAGGTGGAGAGGACGGAGACGGCAGCGATGAGAGTAAGCTTCATGATTGGTAGGAGGTGAAGGTGCTTTATTACTTGGAAAGCGGCGTGGATTGGTGGATATATAAAAGTGAGGAGGAGGAGAGTAGGAGTAGCTGGAGACTTTGGATATCTAGGAGGATGGTGAAGAAATTTTTGATATCGAGGGATACACCTGGGCTATTTATCCTCTTTCCTTTCCTCCATTAACTCCGCTCATGGCTTTGGGATGCTTGTAGGAGCACTGCCATCGCATCCGGGCGAACAATCCGCCGGATCCTCAGAATTTTGGCTGCAGGTAATAATAGCCGTGTTTACTAGTACAAACATTAGAAAATCACGAGTACCCTTCGATAGTCGAGTCATTACTTGAATGTGGTTCAAAATTGTCCCCCCTCCCTCACCCCACCAGATCCCTTTGCACTACCGGCCCGAGAGGTCTCAGTTTACGATGGAATGTGAGTGCGGGTGGTATGACCGCCTGCCTGTAAGCAGAAAAAAGTGTGTATGCCCATCACGTACTGCCCAGACTAGCGCGAATCCGTAAATAAAATCATTACACTATCCAAAAAAGATCGTCCGGCCGCCTACCGCAATTGCTACTGTACAACCGCAGTTAGCCTCCCTTCTGTCAGATGAGCACACGCATGAATAACCCGATTCGAGTTGCACGAACTCCAAAAAAAAAAACTATCATATTACACTCGTAATTTTCTGACGTTTTTATGTACAGCTAATATTACGCTCCGGTAGAAAATCCTCCGGAGCCCTAGTAATCCAATAAATTCTAAGGGCCGAGCCTCAGGATTTCGATAGTATGTAATAGTGGCCGCGTTCGCAAGGGCGACAAAATTACGAGAGCAGTATCACACCGATACCTGCCGATACATGGTGCCAGCCTCAGCTGCTCAGCCCCTCCACCCCGCAACCCCCGCACACCCTCGCTCCCATAAATTCAGCAAACCTCACTCACCAGGCTCGGACACAACCACTTGTGGCGAATGCCCCGCTTAGTATTGTACATACCCTACTCGAGTATCTCAACCCCGCACAGGTCAGCAACACTATTGTCATAAATCAGGTGCTTAAAAACTACGGTACGAAAGGGGTACAGACGCTACCACTAGCTGCCCCACAAAGCGGCCGTCTACCCGAGCCAAAAGAGGAAATGATCGTCTCTACACAGCCATCTTCCCCAATCGCACGATAACGAACTCTCCTCCCCTAATATTATAATTGTGTAACTACTGCTACGAATCTTGATTATAAAACAAACGATCACTTGATGAGGAACTTAACGAAGCATACTACACTCGCTTCCGCAAAGTTCCCGTAGCACTCCAGGTACATGGGGCTGTGTCTTGGCGCTACTCGGATACCAGGGTTAGTCCGCGAACACCAGGATTTATTCTGAGCATGAGCTAAAGTGGCAAATATCCAATAGAAACCGTGAATAGATAGTTCAACCAATAGTAAATCAGAAAGCGTTCGAGGAATTCTTCTAGTTTTCAACCCACACCCCTTAGTGCATACGCTATCCCCAATATCGTCGTTAGCTTTGTCAGCCCTGTGTTCGCGGACTAACCCTGGTATCCGAGTACCAAACCCTCTGATTTTATGCACCGATTGCCATAAATTTCAGCATCCATCATTGTCCCAGTGAGTTCACCTAGGGAAGAAGTGAGAACAACACTATTCAGTAAAGCAATTTACTAGTCATAGTTTGACCCTCAATTTACCATGGGGGGCCATGATAGTTGCTGAGATTTGTGTCAATCGTTGCCTAAAGTCAGAAGACGCGATACATCGTTTGCGCCAAGACACAGCCCCCATATACCTGGGGTGCTACGAGAACTTTGCCGAAGCGAGTGCACTAGTAGAGTACATAATAAAAACACGGTTGAATGTTATTAAATACGGTAAGTCCTCCAAGCATATGTCTGCCGTAATGCTAAAAAGTGCTTGAAGCAACGTATCCAGGGGTATCAAATAAATGTGAACACCCTGCGTTGCAACTAACCTACCGTACTGCATGATACCAACAAACCTCTACAAAAATAATTCCAGCGACCTCAACAGAAGCAAAAAAAAAAAAAAAAGCACTTAAAGTCTCGCATACTACAGTACGAGTACCTATTAGTGCTCATTTTGGGTTGGTTGCAATTTTGGTTGCGTTGTAATCACAAGAAATACTTTCACAGATTTTCAGCTAGGGTACTTGGTTGCGACGCTAGGTGCGGGTGCTTATTTGACACCCCCCCAATAAGAATATTGAGCTACCGGTAAGGACCGTATCCAAGCTAGCAAAGAAAGAGAGAAGGAAAAAAAAAATTCCCCAGAGCAGCAAATGAAAGGATAAAAGAGGGAACAAAATCAAGACCCCCGAACAAAATCCCAGTTCTCTAGCCCTCCTTTCCCCCCTAACGCTTCGCCCCCTCAACAAAAGACATCCTTACTAGTAGTTGGCAGTAATGACGAACCCTCCCGCGGTAATATCCCAAACAACATAATCATTATCATTGACCGGCTGCACCTCAAACCCGTAGCTAGTAGCAACCGTCGGGCACGGGAACGTCAACCCATAATTCGCCAAGACCTTCGCCGGGCCCTTGCCATCCTCCTTCAAAACCTCAAAGGTGCCCTTATGTTGATCCGTGTAAGGCTTCTTATTCCAGGTATCGCCGTACGCGGGGTACCCGCCCGTAGTAAATAGTTGCATCTGGCGACTGCCGCTAGCCTTATTGCCATCGGAGAAGCCGATGGTGCAACTCTTGCCGTCTGGGAAGGCGGGGAGATTGAATCCAAGAAGGGCCTTGACATTCTTAGATCCGTTTGTGCGGGAGGTCCTGCCCCAGCGGGTTGGCGTGTAGGCGGTGTCAGGGAACTGTTCCTCGATCACGATAGCGATTGAGGGGCGGAAGGTCCTGGCCAATGCAAATGGAGCCGGGTCTAGGTCTAGTATAACCATACCCGAGGCCAGGGTGGAGAGGGCAGTGACGGCAGTGATGAGAGAAAACTTCATGGTTGTAGGGGGTGAAGATGTTTTTTTTTTAGTTTGGAAAGTAGTGGATACACAAAAGTGGGGGAGAGGCTTAAGAGTGGTGGTAAAGATATTTGATATCGAGAGATAAACCTGGGGTATTTATCCACTCTCCTCTCCTCGGTCAGCTCTACTCGCAGTCTTGAATTGTTTTCAAAAGAGCTGCTACTCTGCACCCCCCAGATTCAAGAAAAGCGGCCAAACTTTGGCTGTATGCAATAGCAGCTCTTTTCGAACGCCTCCGACATTAGAGGAACACCTCCGGCGCCGTGCAATTGTTTCAATCCGAGTTAAAGCTGCAGTACCCCGCACCCCGCGAGATCCCCTTGTTCAGCGGGCCTGAAAACCCCGACCTGAAGATGGAATGTGAGTGCGAGTGCGTATCATTGCCAGTAGAAAAAATATATAAAAATGTGTATGCCCATCCAGCGCCCGAGTACCGCCAATCATTGTGATTCTGTGCATGAAATCATAACAGTACGGCTGCAGTTATCACGCCCTTATGCCCGATGAGTAGAGTACATGCACGAACAGCCTGATTCGAGCTGCACGGGCTCAACAAAACAAATTATCACGCTGAGCAGTACCTGCCATACAGATACACGGTACCGACCAGGTTCCGGCACAACCACCCGTGGCGTGTACCCCGCCCATGGAGTACCTTATGTATATCAATATGATAAACCCCGCACAGGTAGAGCAACACTCTTTCATGAAACCAACAACAAAAGGAAAGAGATTTACGCCTCGCTCGGATGGTGCTTCTGTTTTTTTGAGCACAAAGAGAAAGAGTCTGTTGCAATTGATATATTGGTATCATTACGGGATTCCAAGTCGAGGGTTCTGATCATCGGTACTTCTCTTGTTATAAGCGCCAGCGAGAATCACATGCGCTCCTAGAGAAAGACAAGGGAGAAAACACCCCTTGTATTAATCTCGCCTTCCTTATTTTCTTTCTTCCCCTATTCCGAGGAAAAGGTTCACTTCCCGCTATCGCATTGGTTACCTGGCACGGCATTCAACATCGAAGGTTGCATTCAACATCAAAGGTTGCATCATTGTGCACAGCGGCAACGCTTGTGATTGAGTGGTCGCTAATTCTTATCTTTACTCGAGTAAATTCTTATCCCCCATGCGTAAATCAGATCCATAGTAGTTCGCTACTGCACTAACTGAAACCTGATTCTCTTTGGTTAGTTAGCTCACGCACATTTCTTGCCCAGCGGGCCGCATTGCATTTAAGTCTCTCGAACTCTGGTCTAGCCTGGTTCGTCAAAACTGCGTGTGTGTAACGCGAATCATGCAGTCTAATAGGCCAGTTTGGCTGGCTTTCGATGAAGGAAAAAAGTGTCTGTCGGACTCTTAACGCAAGAGCTAGAGCGCAAAGGCCTCGAGCCAACGAGAGGAAGTTCGACGGACTTGCCTCTCACACCTAGTGCGCTGACTTCATCGGCCCTCGGCCCACTAGGATCTTTCCCCCTCCCCTCCCCAAGCCCAAACTTCATCTTCAGCCCTAAACGTTCCAAGGCTACAGCATGCGCAGTAAGCCAACCTTTAGCTGAAGGGCTTTTCGAGAACCTCGCTCTCTATGTCGATCCAAGAATCGAATCGATCTTTGATGCGAACCCTACGCCTTTTTGTTGGCACAGAATCTAGACTATCACTTTTGTATCCCTTATACCGCTGAGACTTTCCAGTCCACTTCGCAATCTAGAATACCAGTACTAGCCCACCACAGTCATCGGGCTGGGAAAGGCTCTAGGATTTAAAGCGGTAGTCCTTCTCAGAACGCCGCAAAATCTGTGCTGTTTATCATTATTGTGACAGAAATGGCGTGGAGTGGGCTCACTGTGCTCGAGTACTTGTACAGGTAGGATATGCGGTCGGGATTACTCAAACAGGCTAGTGTTCTAGATTAGAGACTGGACTGGGAAGTCTCCACTGTTTAAGGGATAATTTTTTTCCGCTCTTTCTCGCTGGCTCGCTTTGAGTGTGCAATTTTTTCTAGCAGGATCTGTGTGGGTGGCGTGGGCCGAATTCGGCATGGTTCCGTAGGGCTGGAAAGGCGTTCGATGTGGATGGTCAGTTATTAATAGAGGTGAGACAATATGGGGTGGTGTGGTGTGAAGGATGGAATGTTGTTACACAGGAAACACCCATCTCGAACAATGTGGGGCAACAGAAGGAGGGGATGAAGGTGACTACAGTGTATTCTAGTACTTTCGAAAGCTCTTAGTGAATCAAATCGGAGCATAGCCCACCCGAGGAGTGCCAAGCGTCTGCGTGAGGGTGAGCGTATTACGTTCTCGGCATGGTGATAAACAAATGACCTGCAACCTATTGCCCCAGCATCGCCCGGGAGGTACCGGTAGGCAATAGTAGCTGAGAGTAACGGCGCTCTGCCTTCGGCCATCTCCCCATCCACCTCAGCCATCCATCCCGCCCAAAAACACTAATTGTATGTATCATACCCAACTCGCACAGTGACAACAACAGTGCCAGGGTTAAAGGTAAGCCGGCTGAACTGCCTCATAGGCTCTGCCGACCTATAGGCCATCCAGAGAGCGGGATATTGCTCAAGCTACCGAGGAGAGTGCTCGGCAGACTTTCTCCTCCACCAAAAATCAGGGTCATTTAGGGACTCTGTAACTCCTCATACAGCCAAAATCCTGGAAATCTAACTGGTCCGGAAATGCATTCACCTTACATCCAGATTCGTCTCGCAAAGCCTCCCTCGCTGCGCCCTTTCACGTTACACGCATGTAATTCCTGTGGGCCTTTGTCACACCCAAAGAACAACACACCCCCGCAATCCTGCACTTTATACTTGACGATCCCAACTGGTGTGGGTTCCGAATGCTCCGAACAACGCGAGCATGACACCATAAGAATCAATGGCCCGCAGGCAACTCCAAACTATTTGGAATGCGATTATACGAGTAACATCAGACAATAGGGCATTGTTTCCACAGACGATCAGACAATGTGAACATTATCAAAGGAGGGGGAAGAAATGGGGAGAGAAAAAACAAGATCGCAGTCTTTGGTCGCGAGACTTGGTGCTATTCCTGTGCTTCTTTATTTATTTTGCGGCAGGAATGACCGAAGGTGATACGGTAGCCTATGTACTCAAGTACATCTCTGCCTGCTCCAACCATTGGTCGGGAGTGCCAAGAAGGGAAAGCGTGATAAACTGGATAGTAAAAGTGGTGATCAAAAGCGAGGGGGGCGGATGGTGTGAGGGGCTCCGGCACTTGGCAACTCCCCACTAGCCGGATTCGGCACCTCTTGCTGAGCCAATTAATTTAATCTACCCGGTCTCATCTTCCTGGCTCGAACATCAGTAACTACCGCATTGCAGCCCCCAACGGAGGAACTAGTGGGCGACGAACAGGGTTATTTGGCAGGAAAAGGGCGAATTCACCAGAGCAGGTAACGAATAAATGCCTGCTGCTGGCCCCTGTTCACCACCGACGGTTTCCGCCTGTCCCCCGTTGGGGGCTGCAGCCAAGTGTTGTCGGTTACCAAGATTAATAGTCCACATGAGCAGGAACATGAAGACCCAAAACGGCGAGCCAAAAAAACACTTTCACCATAAATCCGAAATCAAAAGAAGTGCGTTGCACCCCTACAACCCTAATGGAGGGGGTTTTTCACAGGACAAACGGGAGAGTTTAGCGGCCTAGTAGGTGTTTGAAGTTTGCCCGTATCCGTTGCCGTCCATTCCCGCAAACTATGATATGATACAATAGATCCGGTGAATTAGCTACCCTCGTAGCCCAATCAAGTACCCTACGAGGTGAAACCTCCGTACTAACCTAGCTGGACAGCAAATCAGGCCCCAACATCGCATCGCACAACCACTCATCAGTGATTTAATCTTTCTAGCTATGATACCCGTAATGTCATGACGTTTGTAAAACAGGCTACTATTATTGCATACCAGCGACAACTATAGTTAGCCAGATTTTTTAGAAGGGTGGAAATCAGGTTTCCTGCATACCTCCAGAATTCTAAGGATCCAGCCGATCTTTAGCTATATGCAATAGCAGCATGTTCTACAAACGTCGCTGCATTACGACCTAACAATTTACCTAAAATATTACACCAGCCCTACCCGTCTGCGAGCCTGGAATGGGAACCAGAAATATCTATATTGCTACAGAATAACCCTCACAACAGTCTACGGTATGGGGACACCTCTCGGTGAAGAAAGTGTAATTAATTACCAACCCGTACTTTGACTTGTGCTCGAGCACAGTACTCGACTACGTTGGCGTTACACGCAATCCGCAGCTCCCTGAGAGCAGAGAACGGAAGGAATATGCAATGCTCTGTGTAACGGCTCTACCGGCTATGCTCGGAAGGGGTTCTCTAGCCCCTGTAGGAGCTATCATACGATAGGAATACTATCATATCACGCCTGGTTGAGTTAGGTTAGGCTGATTTGCTGGGGTTCTAGTATCAACGCCGGTTGAGGTAGGGTATGGCGTACGAGCAGGTGAATGAGTATGGTACAAGACAAACAGGAATTGGTTGTGTTCGTGGTTTCGATCTCATTGAGATTAACTCATAAGGAAATACAAGGCTGGCTCAAGACAGGAAACCCGTTACAGCCTACTGTAGGGGCAAAATCAGAAGCCTAGAGTTAGGAATACGGATATCAACGACTAGCTCGAGCAACAAGGCGCTCCAAATCAGAACTCCGAAATCCCCTGTCTCGCTTTCCGATCCTCTTTACGATCCCTTTTACGAGTACCAGAGGCTGTGATAGCAGACTCGTGATTATCCAGAGGTAACAAGGCAAACTAGTCCAGGCTTTAACAACGGCACATCGGCACACCAAAGGCGGAGCACCAACCTTGCGGTGAGTGGACACTGACGAATCCCGATATCATGGCAGATATACCCCCTCAATGCGTGTAACTCGAGAGAGTATGTATACCCACAACCACCCAAATACCTCACTAATCCTAAAAACTCTTACTATAATTCCACAAGACATCGCCGTAGGGAATCCCAAGCCGGGGCATCTGTTTCTCCGCGGTTATTCGGCATGGCCGGGTTTTTCTAGGCTTGTCGTGGAGCGTGGTATCAGGCGGTACTTCGTGATTGATTGTTTGGGTTAGTCGGGGAAGAGAAGAGAGTGGGAGTTCTTGATGGATGGTTGGCTGGGATTGGGGAGGTTTCTCTGAACCGGTGAGGTATTGTGCCATTTGTGGTGGTACAGTACCGCGCAAGTACCGTTTATATCATCCATTAGGAAATGACCGCTCAGGCAGAAGGGCCTGTAGAGGTCATTTCACCCGTCCGGTTCCAGTTATCTTTCCCGTATACCCTATACCAAGTTCGGCGATTTGTTTCTTGGCATCATTTTTGTTCTCGGTCTGCCCAGCTGGGCACGTAAAATCAATCAAAAACTAACACGAGAATAGGTTTCGAAAATTTTCAATCGCGACCACATCTTGAGCAAGATATGACTTGCTAGAAGCGCCCAAAAGGCACTCCTTTCTGCTTCTAGGCCTCCTGATTAGCAGTTCGAGCGATATCCGTGGAGATTGTAAAAAGTTTCGAATTACTCATTTATGGTCGTTTTCGAGATCGTTTCATCAAGGAGGGGTGTCACCCAGCATCGCAACCAAACACCTCAGCTGAAAGTTCGTGGAAGTATTTCCTGCAATCGCAACACATCTGAAATAGCGGCCAACCCAAAATGAGAACTGCTGGGGGTACTTCATTCGGACTATTTTCACAATCCGGCAAGGAGTATACCCCAGAGGACTAAGGCTGTCATTGATGCTGAGGGGTGGTATGCAAGATTTAAGTGTATTTTATTTTTTGCTTCCGTCGCTGAGGCCGCCGGAACTACCATATTATTACAGAGCGTTGCTGGGCGCATTTCCCCCGACCCAGGATGTTTGCGTTTATTTAAACACCCTCAATACGGCAGCAGGGCGCTGCTACCGTGCGTATTATGTAAGCAAATAAATCACCTATGTATCGATTCCAAGTGTCCGTCATCGTATTGTCCGTTAACAAAATTAACCGTTCACAAACGATCCATGGTAACGCAACTCTCCTCATCATCACCACGCATTTTCAGCCCTACCTAAAGATATTCCTCTGGATCAAATATTAATTCCTACACTCCCGTTTGAAAAGTCCTCGTAACCACACTGGTACCTTCATGTAGTTGTGGCTGGCGTAGTATGTTGGCGCCAGCCGAGGAACAGCCACAAATGCATGAAGGTACCCGGGCGGTCACTAGAACTTTTCAAAGGGGAGTGTACTAGTACTGTGTATTCTACTATGTATTTACCTTTTATCACTCTTCTTTGATTTTCATGATAGCGGGATTGGTGGGAGAGTTCCGCCGTCATGCCGGAGTTTTTTCCTGTTCGTTGATATACGGTTAATTTTGTTAAGGCACAATACCTGTATAATATAATTCTGCCATTGGTGATTCCTCTCAGATAACGCAACATCCAAGAAGTCCCCTCTGCCTCTTTGGTTCTTCTCAACTCCCCCGACCAGTTGCACCCGACGGCCCATATACGATCAGCATTGTGCAGCTCAACACAACACCATTGGGTTTAAAGACAGATGGTGCCGATACCCTTGAATCAGCCTTGACGGCGGCCGATTATTATTTTTCCTAACCTATCGATAAACGACATGACATATCACTTCAACTACTCCTTCTGTTTAACGAACGCAAATCATATGAGCAAGTATTTATAGGCAGGTTTCGTTTTAGAGATGCGGTCCCTATCCTAATAGCCCTTAAGATCGGATAAATTTTGGCCAGTTCTCGGGGGTTGTCACTTGTATTATACGAAAGAAAAAAAGATTGGCCTAGCACGATACTGCAATACCCTATCGGCGTCGTGCAGGTACTAATAGTAGAAACCACAAGCCACTCGGGCACTCCCACACTAGGATGACTAATATTGAGCAGGAAAGAGCCCTGCTGTATTATAATTAATCAAATAAATGATACTGGCTACACCTATCCGGCCTACATTAGTTATAAACACAATCACAGTCAAAAAACCATCCTGCGTCCCCACAAAGGAAACCCACCAAATCACACACGGTTCCGTAAACTTGATAAAACTTTACAGCCATATTCAATAACCTTTATTGCACTAAGCACCGGGACGACCGCCGATTTGATGATAAGTACTCGTACAGTACGAGCACTGGTTGATGAGTTCCTCATAGAAAACCAGCCATATCAACACCTCTCGGAATGGCCCGTGGTTTCGTGTGCCAAGGAGATATTTTTGTACAAGACAGGGATAGTGAACCGGTAAAGTAATCCCTGTCTTGTGCTCCCATCTAGCGTTCGATATCTGAAAATGAGACATGGCTTTCGTGGCTTGTTGGGTGGATGTGTAACAATGGCTTTATTATCAGATAACTTATCGCCCATGCCCGGTGCGAAGACATTGCCCCTCGTATTGCTGGTAGTACCAAGGTATTCCCAAAAGCAACAAGGTCACCTACAATGGGGAGCAGTGCCCCAATTCTGAATGGCACTTCAGGGTGTTGGTTGGGGTAATCGTCACTTTTGGCTTGTCACTACTGTAAGCTCAAGGCAAGTTTCCTCGCTCTCAATTTCAGTGTTACTATCGGTAGTCTCCTACATTACGGTACTTGTGCAGCTTGCTACACCTCACCGTGCCAAGAGGTAAACTGAAACTGACGGCTGCCCTATCCAAGGCTCTCGGGTTGATCCCAAGATGCTGGCACCGTCCTGAATACCGGTATCTACCAAGCGCACCAGCACATAATCCAAAAAGAACCCTACCAAACCTTCGCTCACCACTACCACCAACCAGTCCAGCACCCTCCCCCTCCTCTCCTAGGATCAGCTCACTCCCCACTTCTCTTATTCGCACGTTGGATTTCACCAAAAAAGCAAATCGAATAAGCCAAACCATTTTATTTTTTTGTTAAAACCCTGAATTTATTCGTAAAACTACGGGAAAACCCCCGGCAAGCACCCTAAAGTATGGTCCTAGAAAAAAAAACCAAATAACATAAGAAACATCAATCACCCCCTACTCAAACAAATAAATAATAGTAAAACCCACCACCCTCATCCATCAAAACCCTCAACGGGTTGACACAATTTACGACCAAAGGTCCAAGTCTCTCGTAAAAGGAAAAAAACGCCATCTTAACCGAATAAACCAAACCAAACCCCTCACTAATTATAATCTAGAAGGAAAAAGAAGAAGAAAAAGCACAGACAACTTATCACTCACGTGATAAGGTGCACACACAATCGCGGTTATGGGGGGAATCAAGTACGGTAAATTAATAAATGTGCCTTGAAGATTAGACCGGCCATTGCGGGGGGATAATATATAAATATCGATCGACGGGGGATGCGACCGACACAACCCGAGCTACGGTATAACACAAGTGGTATAGCGTCGCATCCTGGGATTTCGTAACTGCAAGCCACTGGGGGATACAGCACTTGGGGCCTATTCATTGGACCGATGAACTTCAGCCCATGACCGGCTCAACCTCTACCTAAAGAACAAAAGTACCAATCCCATTCCACAAGTGCGAATACCAAATGCAACTAGTCTAGCACTATCACGAGCTCCCTAGGATACAAAGACACCACCGAGTCCCGTCTCCATAACGCCAACTAAGTATCCTAACCTTTTCCATTAACTTAGCGTCACCTTGCCTTTTATAACACGCGCTCGGTTAGCACTGACTAACTTGCTTATGTAGCCCTTGGGAAGAAAAAAAACACACACACCACAAAAGTGCACAACACATATCACATCATCTACATGTGTACTTGTACGAGTACTGGCTCGATCAGCAGGTCAATTACTGCGCCAAGAACCCCAGTTCCAAGTTCTTGTGCAAGGCGCGGCTTTGGAGTTGGGCGCACGGGAAAATTTGAAATAAGCCCCCGCTCGAGATCGCACTCCCTAATATAGAAAGGCAACTTGGACAGCACTTATGTTAATCACTTGTCCTGCTGGCGGGAAGGATATTTTAGATTCTTTGGTAATTCACCTTGCCTACCGGTGTGATTATCGTAGCCAGCAATGCATTAATAATAAAAAAAGGTTAGGCAAATCCTAGAACCCGAAGGTGGCCCAGATTACATTGGAAAGTCAAAATCCCCACTCCAAAGCAACCACCCGGCCAACACTCCCCTCCAGAACAAGGCCAGCAAGTGGTTACACAGCCAGACACATTTAGGCTTAGTTGCTCGTAATGTTGTGGCCTTTGTAAAACGGACTGCTGTTGCCTACTTGTACCACCAAGTTCTGAGGCTCCGGCCAATTTTGGCCTGTGCGACGGAGGTCCGCTTTACAAATGTCGACGCATTACGAGCGTGGTACAGTCACTGTAGACCTGCCGCAGCCTGGTAGGATGTCCTACCGGTATCTATGTTTGCCCCCCATACCGTCGGTATGTGGATAGGGATTACTCTACGGTTGGTACACCTGGTGGGTTGGGACTGTTCGCCTGCTACTGCGGAATATCCCGGATCACACTCTACAAGGATAGGAACCTGTTAACTGGGACAGACAGGGATATGTTTGGCTGGTTAACCTTAAATAACTTTTCCACAACTTCCCGCCCGTCCTTGTGCCATACACCGGGAGGCTAGCAAGTCTTTCGAAACTTCATTTATCCGGTTCAATTGATACCGGTAGTCTCTTAGTAGGGTGTGTGCTATAATTCGAAGGGGGGCATCTTGGTATAATACGTAACGGGACCCCCCTCTCCCGACCCAGGATGCAATTTCACTGCTGGCCCAACAAAACCCATTGACAAAATGCTAATGCTGCAAAGAGAAAGGTATGTGTCGGAGGTCATACAAAGGATTCCAGAATCGAAGGGTAAAGTAATGGGACCGGTTGGATGAAAGAGAGAGAGAGAGAGAGAGAGAGTTGCTGCCTTGCCCGCCCGTGTATAGATCCACACGAGATTGCCCTACTTATAAAAAGCTGTAGCATGAATATACATCAATATGACCCCCGCCATTTCCCAAATCCTCATTTCCCAAGCGGCCTGGAAACTAGCGGATGTAGGATGCCGTGATTAATTGACGTCCCAAAGTGTCGGATGCCGTTACAACTCTCACCCGGTTTTCCCTAATCTCACTCCACCTGATTTTCCATAACCCCCGAAAAGACTTCAGAGCCAGTAGTGCAAGAGGCACAGAAATGTATCTCACTAACCTAGACTTTGCGTATTTCCAGACTATCATTGATGAGAATTTAGAAATCTGTAACCTCTACTCACTGAGAAAGCATATTCCGCTCCCTTTGAATCCCCGCCTTGTACTTGGTCCTCCCCCCCCCCCAGTCATTTTTCCTACTACGGATAGATACCCCTCCACATATGCCCCGCACCCCGCCGCCGCCCGGGATGCCCGAATTTCACTGATTTCATCCGGGAAAATGGTGTATCCAGACCAACAGAGAAACTCGGAGAGTATCGTTTGGAGAAAAATAAACAGGGGTTATTCCTATTCCCTTGAAAGGTTTTATCTCAATAAATTTTCATACGCATTATTGATACTTGTTATCATTTAGTAAGCAGGTAGGTATGTATCACGTTCTTCACCCTCCAGAAAGGATTGAAATAGCGTGTGGTCGCCGGTCAGGACGTGAGGGCACTCATAAGAAGAGCTAAGACTGCTAGCTTCCCCCCGGGTGCTCTGCCCGAAGGTAGCAAAGTTTGCATTCCTGCAGGGCCAGTAACCTGGCTTTCTTTGTTGACTCCGCCGTAAGCATTACAGCAACCTAATGGATAAAAAAAGTGACTTCTTACTCATAACTAGAATTTCCTATGCAGTCAATATATATTGGTAGATCGACTTTGGGCAAAAGATACTAGAGTGCCCAAGTCAAGCAATCCCGCTCGCTAGGGAATCTATATACCATTCAAAATTTCGCAGCCGCTCGTTTCCCCCAAATCGAAAGGAGTAAGTAAACCAACTTTTTAAAATAAAAATATTTCTCGTTCGATAATAAATCAATTTGAGGGGGGGGATCCAACTCCCGGGCTCCTGCTAATTGTACAGGAGGTTAATTGTTTCTTGACGTGTGAACCATTAGGTATTTTTACATCTTGTCGCTACAGGAACAGGTACTTGTCCTGTTGTCTTGAATTTTTGCCTATAGTTGAGGATACTATGCTGTGATTTTATTTATTGAACATTTAATGCGTTGGAGAAATAGTTTTGTTTCCGCCTTCCTTCCTTGCCCGGTAGTCCCCTGGTATTCCACTCAGCGGGCCAACCCTCTATAGAGACCGGGGGTGGGGTTCATAGATATCATACAAAGTCAAATGGTCTCCTTTTTAGGTTCTCCAACAAATGAGACTTTAGAAAAATTTGGAGGTATCCCCCTGCAGTGTTGACAGTGCCGAATTTCCCCACATCCTGCTAAAGAGACACTAATAGCAAGATTGGCTTGTTTCTTTAATTGATGGATTCAATCTCATAGCGGTGTAAAGTTACCACATGACTCGGGATGTTGGTTATCATAGTAAATATCAACGGGGGCATTACCTGGAAATTATGGCTAACATCGCTCTAATATCAGGTTTACTGATCCTGTTGATGGGAAAAAGATCTGCATCATAATAATATTATCATAACTTGACTTGAAATGCTTTTGATATCACTCGATTGATATACATATCTAGAAAAGTGGGCGGAGCTAGTTTTTTTAGTTTGCATTTTAGCGTGATGTAGGGGGATTCAGCACTGCAGGGGATAAGAGACTTTGAACCGCTCACAGGGGTATCCGGTTCTGCGCAATCCCGGATAAGGGTGTGCGACCGTAATAGTTTCAGATTCGAGTCACTTCCTATGAGTAGATGCTGCGGACTTGAGGTGGGAGGTTGAACAGTGGTGTTAGAGTTGCTCAGGGGATGCCCCCCACTATATCGCGAAATGCCACAATGGAGGAATGTCCTTGTCGGATGTGCATGGCTTTGTTGCGGGAATGTGGGGGACTGTTTAGGGGACACGTAGATGGTACGGATATGGGAGATTGTTCAACAATATATTTTACCCATCTGTCTTTCCTCTGTTATCGCGGGAGTGTACGGATGAACAAGAGCATGCGGGAAATACAGAGAAAGATGTGGTGAGTGATCCATGGAATGGTCAGGATTTGGTACTTTGTGGTTTACTTATACACCCCCTCTCCACAGTTAGTTTAGTTTAGTTTTAGTAAGAGCGAAGTTGGGGACGAGAGAATTAACGAAGTATCATACGAGCGGTGAAACCCACATTCCATATGCTTCCTCCAAGGCGCCCAAGTTCCACGCGAATTCTCTTGGTCTGTCATCCATTCCGGTGCGACCCTCATCTCCCCAACTCCACTAACAGAACGCAGATTCCAAGGGAGAAGTTTGAAATAAAAACTACTTATCCTGTACCTAGAAGCCTTGGGTAATTTTCTGCCTGTTTTTTTAGCCCTTTATTCCCCGCTCTGCCCCTAATCTAGACCTTGCACAAAATTTGTTGTCTGTCATTTTTCATCAATTATCACTCGACTTTCAGTTTCCTCAATTGACCACCTTCATCAATCATCCCCCCATCCCAGACCGCCTGCTCAGGATTCCGACCATCCGGGACAACCGTGGAGGATAGTAACTTGGGCAATTTTCCCCCTCTAGTGCTTGCGCCTTTCTTCTGTCGAGCTCGAGTGTATACCAACTATCACCAGCAGACAGCTTGAAAAACCACCTCCAGAGCTCGTACTAGCGCTTATGTTTCGTTTCTTTAGCCCGCCGCTCACGAACTACGAACCTCCGATTTGAACAGGGCTAAACTAATGTAGTAAAACCCCCAATTGCAGGCATCGCCACTCACCCCTGGGCAATCCCGAGAGCTATCGCGGGCGATCCGCACGCTTAAAGATTTTGCGTACCCTCAGCATTCAGCACCTATACAACGCTGCAAGGACTCTCTCACGGATAGACAGAGATCAAAAGCAATGTTGAGCTCACGCATCAAGATTGGGTTCTCTTGATACCCGTTGGAAGCTGCGGTCACGAGTGACACCTCGTGACCGCTTGCGTCACCCCCCTCTGCCCCCTCTCGATACCCACGTCCCCCTTCTTCCTTCCCCCTCCCCCCTCTTCTTTCGTTCCTCTCCCGGCCCTCCCCCCCTCGCTCGACCAGCAATGCAAGTTGTCCGCTCACGCTGGAGACCCGCTCTCCTTCTTTTGAACTTGTGATATACCACTCGCTTCCACTTATGCACTCCCGATGCCTCTCGACAATACCAAGTCTTTCTGTGGACCATCAATAGACAGAGATTTGAGTGAGCAGAAAGCCGTATGGGAAACGGGAGGATTGCCAAAACCAAGGAATGCAATACAATCCTTATACTGCGCCATTATAAAATGTGCAAGTGCCGAAAAACAGCGGCTCTGGGCAACAAAAAGCATCTGCATCCACCGCTAGGTTTATTATATCCAACCCCCCCCCCCAGCCATACAAAATCCAGACAACGATCTGGAAAATACATTCTCCGCCGGGCGCCATGCGAGCGACCGAAGAGTCAAGACCCAGCAACAGGAATGGGGGAATAAAATAAAATAGATCCTCCAACGGTGCAGGGACTACCTAACCTTGACACGCAGCCTACTTCTACCCCCCACGCACATGCGAATCAACACTTCGGCGTTAGCGAAGCGTTCTCGATATTGGTGCATGTTTTTGGGTCAATTCCCTAGGATAAAGCCGGACACCGGCAACGCACTTGTCCATTCCAAAGGCATCCGGAAATCTCGGTGTATTCTGGGCCTAAACCGTGCCAGGATTGTGGGATAACTTTTGGAATGGAATGGGCAAGTATCTTTTCTAGGCTTGGATGTAAGTGTG
>Ga0307513_10000696_pt1 | contig 48272 bp, 50 predicted proteins | sample 15_EM_MG_FD_202174 | JGI IMG/M metagenome (GOLD analysis project Ga0307513, IMG submission 202174) | Populus trichocarpa ectomycorrhiza microbial communities from riparian zone in the Pacific Northwest, United States - 15_EM | ecosystem: Host-associated > Plants > Roots > Unclassified | place... | reverse complement strand
CCTGGAGACAGGAATTCGAGCACATGCAGACTTAAATGCGCACAAAACGGTTAAGGGAAACCTCCATTGCGTCTCTAGGCCCAAGTGCAGGATTATCAATAATCACCGCAGCAGCAACGTCGATAGTATGCACCGCTGGCTTATGGCCAGTCCCCACATACCCGCATGCCTCTCCGTATTTGGATGGCCTGTTAACCCACACTAAGGTATGATCTGCTTCGACTCCTTACATAAGTACATCTGCAAGACGCTCCCACTCGTATCGCTTGTAGGAAACAACCGCCCTTCGTGGCAACAAACTGCCCCTCGGGGCCACCAAGAAACCGCGCCAAGAACCCACACCACACCGCACCCACCAACCCACCACCGGTATCAGCAGCGTAACCAGCCGTTCCCCGGAGAAAAAGACAAGGGGTGGACCTGGTAGTTTATTTCGAGAATATAGAAGTGTAGCATGCGCATCGCGCCAGCACTATATATTTGATTTAAAATATAATATAATATAAAAGGAAATAAAACCTGTGTCCTTTATCGGCTTCATTACAGGAGAGCGGAAGCAACCAACGTACCCTGAGAAGCAACCCCAAAGTAAAATTATATTATATTCGTCTGGGGCCATCGCAAATCTGTCGGGTGGGGGTGAATCCACTCACCCACCCACCCGATAGACTGCCTTGAATTGGTACGATAGCCCCATAACCTTTAGAATAAAACGAGTGCTGTATCCTTGTGACAAGATCGAAGCGACTGTAGAAGTCAGCCCAATGGTAGACAAACCACTGAGGTGCTGAGTTCCTAGTACAATCGGTACTTATACATACGATACGTATAACAACATTACGTTCAAGCTTCCCGAAGCTTCCCGAGACTCGACGACGGTGCGCCGTGTCTCACCGAGGTGGCTCTACCCAGTAAGGTGTAAACCGTTTCCTAACACCTTTCCCTTGTAGTCACCGCCACAAAACCTGACTTTGTCCTTTTCCACTATACCATACTCGCGATCAAGACCGAATGCAAGTCGACCACCGTTAGGCAGGAACTTCTGGCCTTTGTATGACAAGACGAGACAAGGCTTGAAAGAGTGGAGTCAGCTTGAAATGGGGATTGAGGGTGCCTGACGGCAGCCCCTCGTTCTGCAACATGAATACTACTTCTTTGACTCGACTTCGGCTTCCATGTCAGATGCAGAAGCCTCATTACCAGCTTTACGGACCCCGAAAATATGGTATGAGACGGTGAGACAGGTAGCCAGTCTTGACAGGTAGAATCTCGTGCTTGATGTCAGCGTAGAAGAAACCCAGTGCGATGGTCCTTTCTTCCCCAGTCGAGGGTCTGCTTCCCCCCAGAGTTCCTGAGAATAAACTCGCCTCCCTCGAAGTGGCTGTGCAGAACGACGACAAACGTTCTCTTGGCGTGGGGCATCTTGACAGACTTTGAACATACCCCAGGGCTATAGGAGTTGACTTTGTAAAGTTCGGCAGTGATAGGAGTGTGGATCAAACCGGAAATACTGGACAGGACCCCGTTCGACGAGTTGATTGGATATTGAGACCGAATGCCTGGCGCGGATCTCTCGCGCAATCCGAGACATCTCATCACGGGCAAGCTTCTTTCCGTGGCCATCACCAGCGTGCACGCGGTGTGGAATGTACCGTAATCTAGGTGAAATCGAGAATACTGTGGATAAATATGTGAGGAAGCGTGTCGAGAATTCGATCATCTGCGATGGGAGGCCACGGTTTTTCGATAAAACCGCTGACATTACCTACCTCATAGACGCCCTGCAACTCGCAGGGTAGTCCCATCGTCTTGACGGTAGGGAAAAGCGTGCCGTTCCTCTTTTTGGTCTGATACCAACCAACAGTTTTGAGGGGCTATGTCGCCCAGCGAAACCATATTCACGGTCAATTTCACACTTCAGGCACCCTCCGTCCGGAAGAAATGTTCGGTTTCTGTAGGCAGCAAGTAAGAAAGACAAGACTGTGTTCAATTTCCACGCTGAATTAATCTTTGCTATTGAGGCTTTGTATCCTTAACGCTCCACCGCTTCTTCAACATCCTCCTGTCCTTCGCTGTCTTCGTCTCCATACCAGGCTGCGGGACTTTGGATCCTCACGCTCTCAGGTTTGTGGTAATCGTATATACTATATGATACGGTGAGCGTTAACGGGCTTAACTGCGTGCTAGATGCCAGAGTAGCAAAATACCCAGTGGAGATTGTCACGGTGATCAACACGACCCGTGGTGGACCAATCCAAGACGTGTTCAGGAGAGCCAATAAGCTGACATCCTTCGAACAGAGATGGGAGCGCGATGACAGGGGTACGGATATAGTCCTCCCCACGCGGCCTGTCCCTGTGAGCACGGAGTAAAACGCCCGAAGACTACAAGTCGATTTTGTAAAGCTCAGCACGAGCGTCGACGCTGAAAGTGACCTTGATGGTGTATAAGACGCCGTTCGAAGGTATAAAAGGTATGAAATTGGGTTCAAAGTCTCAGGGGAGGAGCACCCTTCCCAGGCGGCATGCCTCATCTTGGGCAAGTTCCGTTCCATGACCATAATGAGCCAGGAAGTAGGCCGCCTGGACGACGGGATATTCAACGAGGTCGGAACCGTAGATTTCTCGTCGGTGGCAAAGTCCAGGTGGTGCTCGGGTGGGTTATGGTGGCCCAACAGTTGACCCCAATAGGGACGAGACCATAGCAGTGCCATCGAGTCGATCTCTGTGAACAAGGTACACCATCGACCGTAGATCGCGTCTGTAGATTCAGGTCGAAGCGAAACGGTTGCTCGCTGGTTGTAGTGAGATGCCCCGAGTCTGAAGTAGGCATGGTAGGATTGAGGGTGGTAAGTGTGGGTTAACTGATGACTAGCTAAGCAGCCCGGCACTCAAGCTCTTGCGAGATCGGCACAAGCTGCAAGAGGGGCTAGCTACTAGTAGATGATTCACACTTCGGATGGATACCTGGCGTTTTTGAGCTCACGAAATGCGGAGAATTCAGAATGAGTACCTAAATGAAAATATCAGGGGCCAATGAGAGAGTAGGAAACTCATAAAGTCGATAGTAAGTCTGAATGTATGCATACTACATCATCCATCCTCGTGGGTACTGCCAACCCGAGAGACGCTGTCGGTTAATAGTCGTGAATTCAATCTCATTATCTAAATCTAGTGAAGAGCATGTAATGGGGAAGTACAGTATATATTACCCTTCATGAGAACCTTCGGTGCAGCCGATGCCACTGTTGGACTACTGAAGGAACCGGTCTGGTCACCACTGCCGAAGTAGATAAGTGATGACTCAACCACCACATCATCAACATGGGGTAGAGTGCTAGTCTCAGGGAATAATTCTGCTTGGAACATGTTCCATACGATTTTCGGAAGGAACGATGGTTGAACCCCTTCTCGTCCATCGAGACCTGAGTCCTCTCCCCTCGTTTCTCCATGGAGAGTGTATGGGCGTATTAGCTTGTTGCACTGACGCGCTTGTTGCGAAGGAGGGCACGCCTGTTCCGGAAGGATCTGCAAAGATGGATGAACGCATTGATATCATAACGTAGTAATTAGTACTTCTCATACTTGTGTTTACTTGGAGCGATGCACGGTTCACGAATATGTCGTCGGATTTCTTTCGGAGGACGCGTACCGAAATCTATTGTAAGCGCAAGATCTGTTATACCCCTTCATCATGTACCAGACCCGAAGCCTGGAATTCTCTTCAGCGGCGATTTCGCTTCCCAAGAATGGATTTCTAAGACGGCAAGGGGTCCGTGATGAGAAATAGATACGTAACGCATCAGCTCTCGCTTCTCCAAAGAAAAGGATGTGCCGGAGCAAATATTGATAAGGCTTAGCACCTCATTCGCTGCAGAGGGCAATGATCTTTTCCTCGTTAAACCTATGAACAACCTAGCTGCTTTGAAAATTATACATCAGTCCAGGAAGGCACGTTGGATGTGAGGAAGAACGTGGAGAGACGAGCATCCTATGTTTGCGAGGTTTCAATTGTTGAGCGTAGTAAGTTCGAGCGCGAACAGTTGCGGATCACCGACTGCTTCGCCCGTGTCCCGATGGTGACTCTCTCCGTTTGTATTGTGAAATCGTTCCGAGCCTCATTATACCGAGTCCGAGCCATTTTCGGTTTGGTCGGACGTAAATTCCGGTCAACGCGTCATGCTCCGTATACCAGAGTGTACACCTTGAGTGTTGATCGCTGGGTAAGGTTTAAACCTGAACGGAGGTTCGTCACCGGAGCGATCAAGTTCGCTCTTGAATCTTGAACTCCGCCCTAACCCGAGTCCCGAGTGATGCCGCCAAAACGCGCACGCGCCGATTCGGACGCTTCCCCTGAGGAGGTACCCAACTCTACCAAAAGGTCTGCTCCTCCCAAGAAACGGGCCAGATTCGCGGAGGACGAAGACGGCATTGAGTCGACAATAATCGTAAACGACATTGACGACAACTTGGAGACAAGACCACGTAGAGGACGCGTTAAGGTGGAAGGATATGAGAGCGATAGCACGGACGAAGGCGAGAGTGTAGTACGTTCACGGAGAAATGGCGCCGATGGAGCCGACGACGATATGTTCGCCATAGCAAGCGATGACGAACAGCGCCCCAAGACTGAGGGAGGAGCAAGGAAGAAGGGTACTAAGTGGATGTCATTAGGAGACATCGACGGCCAGGAGTTTGGAGGCGGCTCGACTGGGGAAGACGATGACAAGAGTATTAGCGAGAGCGATCCTGAAGACGAAGACGACCGTATACGAAGATTAAAGGCTGGAATGGGTTTTGAATTCACGAAGTTCAATATGAAGGAAGAAATGGAGGAGGGAAAGTTCGCAGAGGACGGGACCTACGTCCGGAGCTTTGATCAGCATGCGATGCACGATCGATGGATGGAAGACGTAGATGAAAGGGAGATGAAGAAAGCCAGACGAGCGAAACGAAAGGCAGAGAGGATCGAGCGAGAACGAATCCGGGAGGAGGAGAGAGCCAGTGGGACAGCACACCAAGGTCAAACTTCAATGGAGATAGAACTTGCGACGATTATGCGCCCAGGAGAGACTGTACTCGAGACACTCGCTAGGTTAGGCAAGGACAAGAAGAAGAAAGAAGCAGCGAAGAAGAAACGGAAGCCGCACGAACCTGTTCAATCAGACCCGAGCGTGACGTCTTCCACGGCTCCCCCGCCTTCCGACATCGATAGGATTACAACAATCTCCTCCAAACTTCTCCCCTTGTTCCCAGAAATTTATTCAACAACATACGAGGCACTACTGCGCACCATACGCCGGTCTGGGATAGTCCCAGAAGATTGGGTCCCTCCAAAGCCAAAGTTCGAGTATAAGTGGACTGTGGAGGGAGCAACCACGCAAGGCGTGAATGGCCCGTTCACTGAGGAAGAGATCCGTACGTGGTTCGGTGCGGGCTACTTTGGTGACCTGGGGGAACGAATCGCTCTCCGGGTCGTAGGGGCGGAGGACTGGAAAGCGTGGGACGAGATATTCGGCACATAGCTTAGCTGTGGTCTGTAGGTCGAGTAACACCTACCACCGCTTCTTACTCACAAATGCAGAGTAGCCCACTTTCAGAGTCAAACACCGTCTCACACTTCGCCCCGGCCGTGACCCCTTGTATCATCTCCGTATATCTCCAGATGTGTAGCTAGCTCACTTTCACCTGTATTTACGTACCACTGGTTGGTGTAGAAATACATCCATGAACAGGTAACAACCAAGAAAGAAGGATTTCTGAATGATAAATATCACCACACTGGTTCACCTGACCTAGGGTATAGTGCTGCCGAGTTATATCCACTGCCATGTCATCTCCCCAATGTGCTCGTGACAGAGCAAGCGGTTCACCGGCCAGTAACAATCCTGGAAAATCGTCATCAAAGGCTAAAGCCGAGGTGATAAGACAGTACGTACGGTTCGATGAGTCAGAGCAACAGCAAGCTTGCGCAAGAATGAAATGTGACCTTCCGTTCTAGCTCCGAGATATGGTATTGTGTATTTCCTGATTGCTCCGAGGATGTGCGTTCGCGGGGTCTCCTTCTCCATGGTACGTCCCCATTCTTCCATGAGTTCGTCAACCACTGACTGATTCTCAAATTTTCTACTTTCGAACTTGGGAGGTATCGGCAATAAAGGCGTTGGAAGGCAGCGGAGGAAGTGCTGGGGTTTCCAATCTTGAGCTATTTTGCCTTCAACGGATGACAATCCAAAGGGAGGCTTACCAAAACAAGATCTGGAGTGGCTTCTTGCCACTCCGTGCCTGGCGCAGGTGCACCACTCCGCTCACGGTTGTGACTTAGACTCCAATATTGCTCAAACAGATGCGCCATCTACCCCGATAAAGGTCAATCCAGTACAACCAAGTGGAACTAGGTGGTTACCATTGATACATCCGAAGTGGGAGATAGGTCGGGTTGGTATGGCTGACGCAGCAGATAGTAAAATGCATCCACGGCATTAGCTTGCGGAGACCCGGTCTTAGGCTTTGTTTCAGGAACTGAGCAGCCAAAGACAATAACGTGGGTTGCGTGTTCAATGGGCATGGCGGACAATTGCTGATACCTGAAATTGATATAGCGCTGTGGAGGAAGTAGCCACTTGAGAATGGCTCCTTCAATTGACAGGGTGAAGGAGGCTGTTCGCTGACTGGCCATGTCGTCCCGAGCGGCATATAGAATGTCTGACCCCAGGAGGCTCAGGACCCCTGCGAGATCACTGCGAGAGACATCAGATATGCTGATAAAATGGAAGCAATTGAAGGTACACTTGAGCATCCGCAAAGGTTATCAGCATATTCTTCATTGCCCTCGCGCATGTATCTAGAGCGGTGACCCATTCCTATAACGCCCTAAGGAATAAGGATCACAACAGAGTCCCTAGATGACCTACGGATGACCGTTCTTCTATAGACGTCTTTAATTCATCCCTTTTTAAGTTGATCGCGAACACTCGGTGCCGAAAGTGTAGGTCCGCTTGAGGTATAGTTAAACGAGAATGCAACTTTTAAAGAGGAGATAGCAGTACCGATTGTGTACCATCCGTCGATTTGAGGACTCGGAGTTGGAGCTGGCCCTGTGATGTTTCGAAACCAATGCAGTAGGCCTGCGCGTTTCATTAGGCTCGAGACAGGTCGCTGGGTCTCATGTTAGGTGGTGAGTCAGGAGGTACTATCGAGCAATATTACCTTCGGCTCTCTTGAGGCTAACTCTGCCGTCGTTTTATCTTCCTCCAGTACCTGTTCCTCAATATTCAGGTCGGCCTCATTTTTCTTGAGCCACTCGATCTCTCTTGCGAATACGGTACGAGTACCTCCCTGTGAATCGTGTTGCGTGATTTTGACAGGGAATACCTTGTGGGCGGCCTGCAATTTAGCCTGCAATTTCTTCAAGGCATCTTGCCGTTGAGCAATCTCTGGGACCTTGGTCGACCTTTTGAGCACAACGTAGGAATGTAATTTTACCTTTCCCAAGTGCATCAGCGAGGGGTTGGATTGCGACTTCGTAGGTATCCGCAGGTAGGATGTCGAGTAGGAGCGGAAATATCCCTTCCAAGCCTCCGATGCTGGACACGGGGTCACAATGCTATCGTAAATTGCGAAAGCACTAACTCACTAATTGCGCTCCACTTGGATCCTGAAGAACGTCATCACAGTTCCCAAGAATGCAAAAGCACACACCTTCGCTCCCAGAATCCGAGAAGCCCGACAAGTATGTGTTGTTGAGCCTCGAGTGACGAGATTAGAAGCTCGGCTCCGGTCTCGGGCATGATCTTGGACGAAAGATGAACAGGCGCCGTGCCAGCTCGAGCGGAACAAGCCGGAGGGGCGAAATAAGGGAACAAGCCGGAGTGGAACAAGCTTGGTTGACCACCTGAGGCTGGGTTGTACACCTCTCAGCGACAGACGACTAGTTGGGCCAGCTGCTACGTCACCTCCGACGAACAGTGGGACAGCAGACGTGCAAGGTGATTCTCAATGTGTTGGTGAGCACCAATGGACAGGAAATGGACAGGAAATGGAAGAGATCGTGGTGGTGTCACATAGTTCTTTGCCAATATTTCGGATTTCGAGTGATGAACAAATCATGCCCCTATGCCAAAAAAAGAGACACATACGATAGTTTCTATAAGGGAGGAGGCTAAGGTACAAAAGCCCCAAAGAGCAAGATAAAACATGAGTAATCGTAACAAGACGAGACATGACAAGAAGGACACGTTCACACCTTCCTTTGATACGAACCCGAGCACGCTCTAGAATACCACACAAAGGCGTCGAGCACTCGCTGGAAGTTCAGCTGATAGGTGATACCGAATCGTTGAGATATCGTGTTCGACGGTCGATCCAGTTGGAAATTGCATCGACGAAGGTCCATAGCATTCCATGCGTGATGATGCTCCGGGCAGCACTCACCCCCAACCCACGGTAGATACGGGCGAAACCTTGTATCATCGTTTTTGGCGCGTTGGGATCCGGTCCTACACCAAAGGGAAGAGTTATTTTCAGTACCACGGTTAGGGGAATCAGGTGGGGAAGGGAGGTTACCTCGTAGCAGTCGGCGAAGGATTGTGAGAGGACCTCGATATGTTTCACCCGCCAGCGCTCGCTGCTGGAATTTGGTCTTCACACTGCAAATGGATGTTAGTACACTTAAGATGTAGAGGAGTGGAAGAATGCCACTAACACGTCTAGAGGGTATATGATCGCCCAACTACTGACACCCGCGAAGCTCCCACACACAAAGGGCACTAAGCTCGCATGAATCGGCGCCCAGCTCGGAGTAGGCCCTTGTTCCCCAGACGGTAACCTCCCAAGTAGGTGTCGCATCACATCGTATTCCGCAAAGTACAACGCCGTACCAGCTGTGTCTCGTACTGCAGTCCGGCACAAATTGTCAATCTAAAGACCTGAAAGACACGGGTACACGCAACGGTACTCACGCATATGTAAAGGCCACCCAGTGTAGAGGCCCATCGGGCCTCGTGTTCGGAAGATGTCTTTAACGGACTCCCAGGTATTAGGTGGCTTGACGAGAACCCTTCCTTGCGCAGCTGCAATGGAAAATTCTAACTGCCTTCGCACTTTTACGAGTTCAAATGCTAGGCATGTGGCTGTGAGAGCGCACTCGCAGGAAGGCGTAAACGAGACTCACGAACGCTCCCAAAAGTAATCAAACTCCCGGCCAGGGCTCCACCAGCCGCACCAGCAGCTGCCACTGGCAGCACACCGCCTTCACGATTTAACCATTGGTCGTTGTAGAGGGTATTCTTGGTATTCGTGTAGATAGTGAATGATGCGGCGCGGACTGCCGAGATTGTAACCAGCGGTATCCAGAGGCCTCTATAGAAGCCTATGCAAACAATGAGCCTTATACCACACGTTCCGCGCATGAAGACCGAACCAACTCGCGGTCGATGAAAGCCGCAACACATACCTCCAACACCTTCCTCTCTGAAAATGGTAGCAGCAAGACGAGGGACAGTAACAGGGACTCTGCTGGCCTGTAACCTGCTTTTCAAGGAATCAAGCTGGAGATCCAGTGAGACCGTGATTGGTGAGCTCGTTCATCGGAAGGCAGACTCACAGGATATCCAGCAAACGTGGAGAGGAGGCTTGCACTCGTCGCACACACGACATATTGGTTATCTGGCGAAAATGACCCCCGAGGCGTCGGTAAACGAAAGCGAGATTCCGGTTGGAGCGCATACTCATGAGAAATAAATCGAGTTCCCGTGTATTACGAGGCAATTTTAGGGTCCCATTATTGTTACTTCGCCTGAGATTGGTGAGTTTTCCTATGACGTTCCACCGAAAGGCCGTCTGGCCGCAGTTTCTCACTTGTTACTGTCCATTAGGCCCAGTGGGCACAAAAAAGTTATTAGTTGCCTTCCACGTTGTAATGCAGGTAAGTAAGGGGTTTCCGAATGGGTTTCGGCCAGTGTCCAATGAGGGCAGGGTTCAAACCAAGGGACGCTTTGTTACCACCAGGAGTAGATCGAACTCCGATCATGTTACAGGAGACTGAAGGTTATTCATAAAAATATCAATAATCAATCAAAATATCAATAAATGGAAATCGAGAGCCTTTCGCAAACATAATGCGGGGACAAATGGGTGGTGTTTTCAACCAGAAACTTGTTAACCCTCTTATATACACAAGCTCTTTGGTACCTCTGTACAGAAGACTGGTCTCCGATGTACACATTGATAAATCTAAAGTGCGGGTACAAATGGAGATACTCGACTGACGCTTTCCACCGGAGAAATAAAGTGAATCCGCCTAGCCTGCAAGGGGGAACTAGGAGTTCCATGAGGTGTACAGTATTAGGTCCTTCCAACTACATGCTACATACCTCAAGCTACCCTCTTGATTTCAATATTCCATACCATGGTTTGGGCGAGTCAACAATTCCAATAGAAGTCCATCCGAAAAGAAGTCCATTATCAGCTGTTCTACATTCGAATGTAATAGTGCCCATGCACGAAAGCGGAATAGCATAAATAATTTGCCCTTTAGAAAACCTAATACGCAATGAAATAGAAAAAACGAACAGCTGGGAGAGCGAAAGAGCGAAAGAGCTGATTACTATCTCGCTTACAGGGTTTTCAATAGGGCCTCAATTCCGACTCTCCTCGGATTTGATACCTCGATCCCGTGCCCACTTCTTCACCCTTTGCATCACATTAACCCAATCATCCTCAGATATAGCATCTTTCACGAAGTCCTCAGCGACGCCCTGCGCTTCTGCCTTCTTCCAACACTCCTTTAGTGAAAGAATTTCATCGCGTACTTGCCGCCGCCATGGCTCGACATACGGACGGGTCGTGTCTTGCAGGAACTCGGGTAGGGGTATTGGAGAATGCTCTCGGAGGTAGTTGATGAGATCATCTTGATAGTCCTCAGCTGAACCCGCAACTGGGAACCGACTGCGTGTTCAAGTCAGAATCTCACTTTCTAGAAGGTAGACCGGAATTGGACCATACTTACTGTCCGTTACGCCCAGGGTCAATGCCCAGGCGACGCAATCGTGCCTCGTCCTCTTCCAACTCTTGTAGCATTTTGCCCCGACTAGGAAGAATATCTGGATTCGCAATGGAGTGGGCGATGAAAAGTCCCTGGGCATAATCGCTTGGCCAGTGCGATATCCACTCTGGAAGGCCGACAAACGATAGGGCTGTCGGTGGGAGGCGAGAGTCAATAGCGAAGATATGTCGAAAGAGGGGATGTATGTATCGCGTGTTCGTCGTTAGTCGTGCCTCCTCTCCACTAGCAAGCCTATTATCCGTAGGGTGTTCTAGCACTGATCTGAGGAAAGGGATGAGGAGCTGGTATCCGGTTCCCAAGAGGATTGTGATTGTGGTATTCGCAGGAGTATCCAAGCTGCTCCCATCTATAAAGTTGATAGAGGTTGACGTGAAATTTGCGATACGAGGCTTCTGAATCGTTCCAGGGATAGGTGGGCGAGTTACTGGACGGGATAAGTTGGTGTCATGAGAGTGATACAGCTACACAATCCAGCATTGATGTCAGAGAGGTATCTTTCTGTTAGGGAAAGCTGCACTGACCTCCTTTGCGTAAGGAAGCACTTGCGTTGCAATATCGGTCCCACTAGCAGCTGCACCTACTACTACCACAATATGGCCCGTATACTTATCCGGTTCTCGATACCATATCGAGTGTTTGATAGAGCGTTTCGTTGGTGCAGTGTCTAACCATTCCCAACTTCCAAGCCATGATGGTATATACGGATAGTGGTTGGAGCCAGGAGCCACAATGATATGGTGGTATCGGCGAATGAGGGATTCTCTGCGTGCGTAGGAACGATCGTAAAGATGAAGTGTCCAAGGAAGCGGCGTGTGGGAGTCGAAAGTAGCTTGCTTGACCTCATGGAAAAAGTATATCCTGCCAGTACTATTCAAACTGAAAGCAACGTCTTTCAAATATTGGAGAGCATGTCCATGTGGTGGATAGAGCGGGGTTCCGGGCTTGAAGGGTATGCCGGGAAAGGCCACTGAGGCGAACAGTAAGCATGGAACGCGTGAGGAGAACAACTGCTTACTAGTGGGGACGGGATTATTAGTGGTTAGTCGTGGATAGAGCGGGGTTTCTGGTAGCTCTGGGCCTTGCGGTGCCGGATCGGGGAGCCTGCTCCGAGGTTCATTGTAGTACGATTATATCAGACACGAAACGTACCACATACCCCCAATATCGTGTCTTTGCTCATATACGTCGATAATCCAGTGAGTCTTGACCTCAGACGGAAGGTCGTGAATTGCTTTCAACACACCAAGACCTCCGCCGCCGGCTCCAACTATGGCTATTCTTTTATTCTTCGTGGCTTGAAGCGAAGCTTGAGGTGCCTTGGAGAACAAATTTGTAGAAATGGCCAACCATTGCAGAGCTTTCTGCAAAAAGACCATAGCGATAACTGAGGAGAAACTTGCCAGAGAGATCCCCGTGTTGATATGGGGATTACTCACACCTAATTTTCGGTAATGCGGGAAAAATCCCTGAGTCAACGCCGCTGCCAAAAGCAGATACAAAGCAAACCCCGCATAATGGTATTGACAAAATACACAAAATAATGAATCAAACAGTTGAGTTTACGTCGCCAGGTGCAGGTCGTGATCCAGCTCGTCCTTGTGAATAGACGTCATGCGTGCAAGATCACGACCGCTTGCTAGGGTGACTGGCGGGCACTCTCATCTTCAGGACTATCCATATCCAAATCTATGTGCATAAAGTATTCAATCGCCAGCAAGAGATTATCCTCAACGCAGCTTTTAAAGGGGGCCTTGCGGGCACACCATACATCACCGAATAGCACTGGGTCTTTGTTGGGCTAACCATTAAGTACCCAGACATAGCCATAATCGATCTGGGGACCTGTCACTCAACACTTGCACGCGGTGGCTTTAAGAGGTGTGTTTGTAGACAACACTCAATGCACAATGGATGCAATTACTTAGTAGCAGGAATGGGAGTAGAGGTAACTGGAAGTGGATAAGACGGAATACAACTAGGATACTTCGACTCCTCCGAAGCGCCAAAACCTTGTTCAGGGACTACACTCTGATTCTGTGAGGAGACCGCTCGGGGTTTCCGGGGTTCAAATTCGGGGCTACTGCAAAGGGTTAACGAGCCTAAATTGACTCACAGAGGCCTTTACGCGAGACACTGATCAGCAAAGAGGATTTCGACAAACAAAGCGCGAAACGATTTGATCTTCTCCAGGTCCCACAGGTCCTCTCCGGATCGACCAACCGCTCGTCAACGTAATGAACCTTGGACCGTTTCGTTTCACGACACTCTTCTCGTCTCAGACTGGCAGTGAAGATTTTCCTCCTTTGCAGAATCTCCGGTTCAATTTGAACGATCGATCAGCGGGCTTGGACGACTTCACAGAAGAACACTCACACAGACTTGAAAGAGGAAACGTGACATGGCAGGGGCTTATGTTCATAAAGACGGATGACAGCGGACCACCTTTGGCTTTGAGTGAACGAGGGCTCAGCCTTCTCCAACGACAGGCCTCTGGTGCGAACTGCCTACTTGACTGGAAAATAGGTCTATTTGTCATCATAGAAGGAGACTATGTCTCGCACAACATAGGATGCAAGCTCAGGCGTTTTCCAGCCGTTTTGGTTTGCTACTGACATCCTTCTTAGGTGATAAGAATAATGAGATTGAGATGAGGTTGTTTGCAGAACGTTTTGATTGCTCACCTTCTCGATACCTGACCGTCCAAAGTCTGTCGAGGATTGCAATGAAGCGATCATTACGAGGTCTGGATGCTGCAAGAATCTTACATCACCTATATATAATCAGTTCGAGTGCACCGGACTCTCTACTTAACTTGCGGACAGTCGAGTGGTACTGCCAACGGTACAAATTATCGTATCCGAACTTTGTTCTTATATACGAGCCGCCGCAGAAGTATGGAATGACGGTATGATTCTCTTGCTACTGGTCGACCACTGGCTAAATGATATTCCTAGACCCATATTTCAGACGTTGCGAGTGCCCTCGCTCGCCATTTGTTTAGACCACATTTCCAAGATGAACTCATCGCCCGAGAGATCCTTACAAAGGGTCAAATTGACATCTTCCTCGAGAAGGCGTGCGTAATATGGCGCATGCCGTTGTCAAAAATCGGTGTTCGCTGGGGAACCTGGAGGAAGGGTATTGGTGGGCCAGCAGAGCCTCCACACTGCCCGAAAGTCGAGGACGTCAAACCCACCAATAAGCTTGAGAGCGTTGAAGCGACTCGTCAAACTCCCGGATTTCCGCCTCCAATTAAAGCTGAAGAAAGACAAGACCCCTCACCACAGCAAGAAGAGGCGAATAATATAGCTTCACTGCTCCCGAGGGCCATGTCTTCCCCGGGCTTGTCAGTCTCCCAGTCGCAAACTTCAGTATTGCCTGCTACACCAAGGCCGGAGAATTGCACCAGTGAAGGGATATCTCTAACTACGCCCACTCCAGAAAGGAGCTCAATATTCTCTGATATCGAACCTGAAGAGCGGGAACTGATGCTCCGCATCCCTTTGGAGCTTTGCTACCCTCCGCCACCGCCTGAACACTGCGGCGATGGAAGGTTCCGTTGGAAATGCCATATACGTGGGTGTGTTGCCACACTTGATTCGGCCTCGAACTACACAGACCCCTTTTCTGGCATTAGTGAGGTCGAGGCGGAGTGGTTGCGGAGGAAGCCCGAGAGCATCGAGAGCGAGTTGGGTCAAGAAATTATTTACCACATCCTTTGCCGACATTATGAGTTTCATCTGCAAGATTCTGGAGTGGACATTGTTGACGTAGGCTTGTTCTATCTCTTCGGCTCATTGTAATCTGTTACGCTGACATTGATCTTTCTGCAGGGAAAGCTCATCCCTCGAGACTAATATTTCTCTTGTAATGCCCCCGTCATGTTCGTCTCCTGTCTTTATTTATGAGTTTAGTGGATTTCCGATAGACTGTCCCAGTGGCTGTGATATGATTGCACCGCGTCCATAGCCTCGAACAAATGACTGCGGCCGTCACAAACCGGTCATGTGCGCGTAGTTTAGCGCGCTAAACCACCTCGTTAAATGCTCAATTTGACACTGACCGCGGCCATCTTCACTCAACCTCCAACCCCAACCTTACCTTTGATATCTTATTCCCATCTTTCCGTCGTCATTCCCTGGCGTTCTCAGACTATTATCAAGATGACGGACCAACTCGCGCCACAACGGGTTCGTTATTTCGTTAACTTCTTTCCTTTTGATCTGAACCAACGCTGATGATATCCATTTTCAGAATGTTGCAAGCGATCCACGCGCTAACGACTCTGCGGATGTAGAAACCGGAACCAGCCGTTACGAAATGGCAAAGATCTCGAGCTCTACATTCAGATACATGGATAAGGAGGATTTTTTGGACGAAGTAAGCCTGTTCGCTTTCAGATGTCTCTAGAGTGGGGGCTTCAAGCACCGTAATGCCACCCTGCCACAGGTCCAAAGCATTCAAAACGAGCTGCGACGGTTTAATGAGAACGTCACCCTAATATCCAAACTCCAAGACCGATCCCTCAATAGTATAGGTGACCCGAAAATTCAAAGCCAAATCGACAGCGCTATACCAGAGACGAGGTCGATGATGAATTCGCTTAGACAACGGATCAAAGCGCTCCAGGCCCAGGGGGGAAATAGCGATATCAATCAGATTCGTAGGGGACATGTGAGTATCAACGGAGTTTGTGAATTCTCCAAATACTAATATTCATGTTGGGTTGCGCTCTTTCATTGTACAGGCCGAAGGGTTACGACAAAGGTTCGACCAAGCGTTAAACGTCTATCAGCAGGCCGAGAAGCAGCATCGGGACAAGCAGAAAGAACGGATGGCGCGGCAGTTTGGTATAGGTATAGGGTATATATTTACTGAACTGTATCACCCTCCTAATTCCTGCACTCTGCAGTCAACCAAGACGCAAGCCCGCAGGAAGTTCAAGCCTTCCTCGACTCAGGGAATGGTCAACAGGTTTTCCAGCAAGCGGTGAGCACCCTTAGACAGTCTTGATAGTTATAATCTAACCCATATCTGCTAAGCTTATGAACCCTCATTTCGGTCAAGCGGCGTCTACATACCGTCAAGTTCAGGAAAGAAATGAAGACCTGCGTAAGATCGAGCAATCAATCACAGAACTTGCAAATATGATCACCATCATGGCGGTGCACGTTGAGGAGCAAGGTGATAATGTCAATGCGATTGCCAAAATAACAGAGGAGGTCGCCGACGATACTCGGGCTGGGTGCGTCGTACCTCGCACCCGTTCTAGGCATTCCTGACACAAATATGAGCAGTATGCATGACACTGATAGGGCCAAGAGGGATGCACAGAGAGCACGAAGGAATAAACAAATATGCTTCAGCATTGTAGTCGTCATCCTTATTATCCTGGCTCTTGTCCTTGGCATTTACTTTGGCGTCTTGAAAAGGGGAATTACTGGCAGCTCAAACTAACTACTGGCGGTTGTCTTTACGGATCTATCAAGGACTTTGCTTTATATCGGACCTATATTGGATATTACGCTTGTGTATTACTTCTGAGCTCCTCGCACACCAATGTATGCTGTGCTGCTGAAACTAGAAGCCTTTGGCTCGTTTCTTTTGCTTCTTTTTGGCCACAATGCCTTCGGGCCTGCCGCCGTGAGGTCCTGGCAAGACCTGTGTGCTTGGTCCCAGCAAAGTCTGTGAACTTGTTCCAGATAGCCCGCCTTGACTGAGAATTTCGAGAGGTTGTGAGATAGCGACCGCTTGCGTAGACCCGAAACCAAAGTCACCCTCATCTGTTCGAAAAGTAAAGCCGACGCGCTCCCTGTTCACGGACTGTTGAGTCGAGATTGTAGGCGGCATCTGCGAAGACGCCAAGATGACCGGGATCTGCGATCTAGTTTGTGCCTTGACCCATCCATCTTCACCTAGCCCATCTATTTCAGGCTTCTTTCCTGTCGTTTTCCTCCCCCTCTGCCAAAATGTTGGTTCATGTTCCTCGTACGGATTTCTGAATGTAAATTGATTCGGATCTGCGCCCAGCTTCCAGTCTCCGAGCAGTTGACGCACTCCGAAAGGCAAGTCAACGGTCCCGGAACCGTCCATATCTCCTCCCACACCTTGACGGAGCCCATCCGTAATCACGCGACGTGGCCGAAGAAAATTGAAAGTGACAGGGGGTGCCATCCCGAGACCGTCATCAGTGATGGAAAGCGCTTGAGTGGCCCGTTCGAGCTCGTCATCGTTCAGTGTATTCTTCCCTTGCGAGGGATGGGTAACCAAAGGAACTGCGCTGAAGACGTCCATAGATAGCGCGAGGTCCAGCGCAACTGCTTCGATCAGTCCCACCTCTCTAACATCCTTTCCCGTTGGAACCTCGCCCTGCGCCTCATAACACTCCAGCGACTTGAGTAGTGCTTCGGGGTCAGAAGGTACCTCCAGGGCCATAATGCGCTTCATAGAGGGTCTCAGATCGAACGACCATGCCGCGTCTTTGGCGATATCAGCAGTGGACGGGAAGTGCCCTTCTTTGAATGCACGATACCCGCATGAAGAATGGAGCGTTGTCTGCTTCAGAAAGTCGGATCGCAGTGCATTACTGGGTTCAGGACCAGACGCAAAAGCAATATCGCCACTGACGGGGCTTTAGTGTAACATTGGAAGAAGACAGAATAGGTGACGTACGTCGTAAGGATAGTCTCAAGAGGGTACTCAGTTCCCTGCCAAAGATGAGGCATGCGCTCCAACGTTTGGTAAACGCTCTCCAGCTGCCCCGCTGCCACTGTCGACGAAGACTCTATGCGTATCACACCTTCGGGCGTTTCAGTCAGGATTGGTGGCCAAATCGGTTCAAAAGTCCGACGCACTTTTGTAGATGTCGCCCAAGTCCACAACCATATTCTCTCGTTCACTCCATACCCCTAGGGCAGGTTTTGAAGTTTCTCTAGCCTCCCCATCCTCCAAGGCCTCCACACCCAGACTCCACACCCTCCCAAGATCCTCTTTCCTCATTCGAGTAGCCACGATGGTGCCATCAGTAGAGAGTTCCTCCTCTTCAGGTGTCGATAATTGAATAGTATCCTTAGGAGGTGGTTCGTCCTCGACGAAAACTTGTGTTGAACATACGGCACCTCGATCTGAGAGTTCAAGAAATACGAAATCGGCGTGTAGTTCAGAGCATGGGTGCTTGAAGAAGCCGTAGCCACACCTCTTAGAGCACGCTGGAAGGGTCCGAAGAACCTGAGGTGCATTGCCTATAGAATGTACCGCTCGGTCTGTAGTGGCAACACTGTATATAGTGACCAAACCATTCTCTCTTGACGTCAGAAACACTGAAGGATCTGAAAAGAAAGAGCATGAAAAAGTAGATCAATGATAGTGGAACGCATCATTGCATACCTTGAGCAAGCCAGCAATTTCTTGCCTCTAAAGTCCGATCAACGGATCTGTGGTGTTTCCAAGAGAGCACGGGCTGCTTGGAGTAGCGATGGTCCATCCATATTATTCGTTGGGTCGTTGTCAAGCAAAAGGTATGGTCGTCCAGTGCGTCTGGGAATACGCCCGCACCTTCGATCGCGTTTATAAGTTCGATGGGGGGGGAAGTGAAGACGGTTGACGGGGATCCATTGGGCGCCTTCAATGATCCGTTAGGTATGGCATGACATAACTACGATAGGACCCACTCTCGAATCCAGTTGCTGGACAACACGACTATGTGCAAGCAGCGCAGTGGACTCATTTCGAGTCCAAGTTATTCTCGTAAACCTATCAGTCGTCGGGCTACCGTCGGTGAATATTTTGACCCTAACAGGAACGTCAGCCCTCCGGTCCTCTCGTGGTCAATCAAACCTACGCATCACGCTTTTCGTTCAGGTCAATATAGAACACCGAGTCGTCCGTCGAGAGAAGTCCCGCATTGAGCGAAAATGGGCTGAGAGTGACATCGATCGGAGTTCCTCCTAGCTCGGTTGACGTCAAGCGGACCACCTCCTTTACTATTACGGGGTCAGAAGTTTTCATGTTTGGTGCCAAAATGGACATGAAAGTCACAGCGGCGTGAGTGCGCACAGCGAGCGGTGGTAAATCTGTGAGTGTGCGTCAGGATGTCAGCTCGGCGATAATTAGGATCATATCCCCCCACCTTGTAATTCATGCCATCCAGAATAGTTCGCAGTTGACCCAACAATATGCTGGATTGGTGTTTCAAACATGAACGAGGGCTTTGATTCAGGCGCGAAGATAGATCCTCTTTTACGACTCCAATAAATAGGAGATACGTCTGAGGAGATTATTGCTGACGGGAACTGATCGGGTCACACGAAAGACGTACTCAGCTCATTCCCTAGTACACCAGTTGGAAAAGCCAGCAATCCACGCCGCTTCTCGACCTTGGAATCATGTGTCATAAGGACAGCAAGTTGATTCCCAATAACTGGGTCGAATGAGTTGGTTTTCTTGAAATTTTCATCAGTCTGAATTTGCTCCTTGAGTAGTTCGTATGGGATATCGACATCCGGATAGCGAGTATGAAGAAAACGAGCCTGTAGTTCTACACGTTAGTATTCAAGTGGACTTTGTAGTAGATAAACGACGAACAGCTTGCTCCGTTTTCTGGCGGAGGTTCAATGTAGGTAACGGGTGGGTGGCAGGTCGCGTAGCAGGAAATAGTTCATAAGCCGCATTGATAGCCTTGATTCGAGAGTTTTCTTCATGTATAAAGGGGTTAGTACCGAGGGGTAGTCTTGTAATCGAATGATCGAACTTGGCTTTTGGACAAAATCCCATTTCAATAGGGAACCCGGAGCTTCACCCTTTTTGAGTGTAGCAGAGAATAGTGCATCCCCAGGGGAGAGAATTAACCCATTGGCCGTAGGTTGCACCCCCGTAATACTCTCTGACTGTTCTTTCTTGCTCCTGCCTCGCTTTGTTTCCAGAAGGGTGAGAGGTGAATCTGGTATCCAGTGTTCCATTCCATCGAATATCTTTAGCAATGCGAGGCGGAGACCTGGGCGTGGGAAGGTCCAAGATACGAACAAACATCGAAAGTCGACCTTGTTCTCTGTCCCTGTAACCATTTGTTCATATCGCGGCTCTTGATTCCTTCTTCTTCTTATCAGCGTGATCTTGTTTTCCATACTCCCTCGAAACTCGACACATCTCACCTTGGCAGGTTTGCGGCTCAAACTAAAACAATAACCCCGCTTTTCGACTTTATGTCGAGTCAGGCTACGTAACAAAGAAACTATGTAGCCTGTGCATGTCCAGGTACGGCTCAAGGACGAGTCAGTAATGTAACTCAGCCGCCCTACTGCTTACCAACGCGGCCAGTCTCCCTTGAATTTGTGCATTCGTGGGAATTTCTATTGTCCAAGCGGAAACTGGCATCTCTGTAAGGCGATTACCAGTGCTGGCACTTGGCGCCGTCCACTCTTATCCTCCTCATCGCGGACCGATTTCATCTACTGTCACCCTACTCAAGGACAGTATTCTTCATCGTAACTCTGCTGTTTGATCCAATGGTCGGCTTTGCGGAGTTACCTCAAGATGTCTACTTTCTTATCATCGGCAAGCTGGATGCACTTTCCTCAATGAACCTCTCTCTGGTACAGTGCTAGCTTTAATCTATATGGACCAAATAACTCAATGACCCCCGCAGGTGTGCAAAGTGATTTACCAATTGCGTGAAACGCGGGTCTTCTGGTTAGTGGTCGGGGAGCGTCTCAACCAGATCCGACCCTTGGCCCCTACAACCTGGCGAGAAAGAGCAACCGATGTCATCAAAGCGAGTGTTTGCTCGACCCTGTGTATTGAGAAAGGATGGCGCGAGGACAGGGCGTCGTTACGAACGCTGCCACCTTTAGATGTTGACATACCTTTGTTCCTGGATGAGTTCCACAAAAGTCGGACCTCATGGATTATTCTCCTTGACGACGGGGACCATCTATTGATGACGGAACGGGACTCAACTTTCAAATTGCGACGGGTGGACACCGGAGCGCTCGTGAAAAGCATACCACTTCACAAGGATTATCGGCATCTCTCTTATGAATATACTGAAACCGGCGTAGTCTTGGCTTTAAATTCAGCTGAGTACGACGAGGAGAGGTCAGCCATCTTACACATCGTCTGCCTGATGAATAGTAATCTCGTGATACAGGCAGATATCGCACTTCGAGATCTGGGATATTCCTTTCGACACGATCCCTGCTCGTTGTACATACACCGTGGAGGTCCAGGGTTGCGCCTACTCGAGCTTCGGTGATGGACCAATTGTGGGGTGCGCAACGGGCCGAAATAACCAGAACGTGTGGATATATCTCTACAATTGGAAGGAGTCAACCGAGCTCTCTGTCAAGATTGACCATGTGCGCTCTCAAGTTCGTTCCTCGAGCTTGGCTGACTCGAGCTTTGCAGACGGTCGAGTTTTTATCCGCAGGCATGACATCAAAGCACCTGACGATCCTGCATCAATTCAACGACAAAGTAGAGCTGCTCGCCTACGATGTGAAGGCGCTCTCGCGAATGATGCGTCCGGCCAATCACCCATCGGTCGATAGCCGCCAGGTTGAGGTGCTAAGTCCTCACCGTACTGTAGCATTACCAATAGCCGATCAAGGGCTGGGCTTGTCTATCGGCGGATATCCCACGCTCTTGCCCATCTGGTCACACGATTTAATGGTCATCTTCCGTTCTGAACCGGTCGACAATCCCTCGGAATTCCATTCGACAATTCCTTTCCAACCTGTCATATACGCACTCATGCGAATCAACAAGAACGTTTGGGACGACTCGGACGATGCCGAGGACCCAACAGTCGTCACTCGATCGTTTGTGCGCCGTCTTGCAATATGCTCGTCCTTGGACGGTAACGACACATGTGTAGTGGGTAGGGGAGGGAAGACGACGGCATGGGTTACAGTCCATGCAGGTCCAGTATACGAGGACGACTGTGGACCGTTTCGGGAGTACAGTCGCCGACTTCGATTTTTCGACTTACCTGGGCCTGGAGACCATGTGGAGGAGAAGTTGGATTATTTTGATGAGATGGGAGAGGATGGATGGGTGGGCAGTTTCCGTCAAGACGACCCACCACGGATCGGCAAGACTTGGGATATAGTGAATATGGACATCTTGCAGGACATGCCTATCCTTTCCATGGATCTTGATGACTCGAGAGGAAGAGTAGCTTTTGCGATGCCTAATGGGAGTGTGATTCTTCTGGAGATGCAATAAATTCATTTATCAAATGAGCAACTACAATTCTTGCAATCACCATCTTGATTGACCGCCCTGGTACTTAGTTTCCTCATTTTTGCGAATGTGAGTGGAAGCAAACTTTGACGCTCACCAGGTATTTGGAGAAATGACCGCCATATCCGATGCACCAGACATGGCACTTGAGATTATTGCCATACCTTCTCCAGTTTCTTGTATCGATGCTCGAGATATAGACGAAGGCTTGGTAATTCTGGTTGGGTCTGAGGACGGCACAATAAGGAGGTACGCAAGCCCGTCATATAAAGTAACGAAAGCGATGCGGGGGCTTTCCAAAGGAGTCTCGTGGCTGCGATTCTCAGCACTGAAGAACGAAGAAGACTGTGTCTGGGTTTCGTCTGGCATGGAGGTTCGAGATCTCTCGTACGTCAAAAGTCTACCCCTTACACCGACACATTAGCTTCTCAAATACAATTTGAGTTGCGAGAACTGCCCGTCTCGTCTCATAGTCAATGCCACGGACACATTGGAAAGAATCCATATCCAACCCAACGCTGCAGATGATGAATTGAATGAGGCATGCACCTCGCATATCTAGGAAATATATAATAATCCTTGGATAGATCGCCATATCTCCCCACCACCTCGCCTTTTCATCCGATAGTGGAGCAATTGGCCTGGTTGATTTGAGAACCCAAGTTGTAACGGTGATGAGACAGAGGCATAGAAGTGTAAGATATTGCTAATTGTGATGAGACCCATCATTCAAGTCATGCCTTCAGATTGCCCTTCCCTTGCAATTCGTCCCCACGCGACCGGCAGAGTGTATGTGCGTGTCAAGGCCTCTAACCAGGAGATTTATTTACTTTGAGATGTTTGGTAGTGATATCGGGCGGGTACGATAACACTTTACTCCACTTTGATTCTCGAACTGGATCGCTCCTCTCCCATCTTGACCTATGTGAGTCCCCCTCCTATACCATAACTAGCGCTCAAAATCGGTACGATGCACAGCACCGCCCATTGCGCCGCCCGACTCGAACGAAACCGTGTCTCTGTCACCTCCTTTTGCCCTCGCCATCTCGATTTCGTCCACCGGTGTCATCGCGTGTGCGACAGCGTCGGGACACGTGTTTCTAGGATATGGAGGTGCCAAGACAACCGATTCGGCAGGACGAAAGAAGGCACGTAAATGGAATGGCCTCAAATCAGATGAAAGCAATTGGTTCAAGGCTGCAGAGGGTGCTGTCGTCAGCATGTAAGTACTATTTACCTACTTTACACCCACTTTGCAAACGTGGTATCCCAGAGCCTTCGACCCAGAGGATCCTTCACGACTGTTCACTTTATCACTTACCGGAAGGGTTGGGTGCTATTCTATTCCCACGGAAGCAACCTCAAGTATGTCGGTGTTATGTATCTGGACGATGGAGCCACGAAAAATAGCCAAAGCTACCACCATGATCGTTCGCGGTTCTCGTCTGCTGAGCTGTGGTATTGGGAATGACCGAAAGGGCTACGTAGAGATACTAAGTCTTTCACACACGGGCTCTAGAGAATAAATGACCTCACAACGTATGCTATATGCTCTCTACCAAGTCTATTCCAGTTCCAAGATCGATGAATCGGGACTGTAAAGCCAGGAGAGGTCATAAGTATTCTAATTATGTAAGAAGGGTACCACCCAGGATTTCCAAATATATCCCGTTCTGGCGATTCTGTCGATTCTGTAAAGTATTGGGCCGATCACACCCGTTTGTCTGATATCCGGTCCTCGTTATCTTCACTGGAATAATCAAGGATCTCTACAAAGACATTGCTCGATTGATCCGGGATGGAATCTCCAATTCCGGCAGACAAGGTGGCGTCGGCGATAATCCGAGTCCAGAGTCCATTTGGTGTGGCGTAACTTATGTACAAAATCTTATAAAAATGATTATGTGGATCTCTCGACGTTTGTCCGGACTTAGAAGTGACCAAGGTGGTTGTTGTGGTGGGTCAGGCTTAGACCCTGTCTCTTCCGTGGAGCGGTTCTGTGGCACCTTGGCCATACGTCGAACTCTTCAATTAGCTGTTGGACACGCTAGACGCAACTAGGCGCGTAAGAATGTCCCGAAGGCGTGCAGGCCCAAACGGGATTATGGGGCCGACCTCAGCTCTGACCTCGTTTCTCAGGGTAGGTACTGAAGCGCTTTAGATACTGAAAACATATCTTATGCTATTGTAGGAACATGGGATTACGGCTCAGACCACCTTCCGAAGGGTCGAGCACAACCCGACTCCGCAAGCCAGTCCCAGCCGAACCAACGCGGAAGCACCAACCCCTGGTTCCACAAATTCTGAGAACGAAGGTGGTGCAGTTTCAGAGCCACCGAGAAGACCCCGCGAAGTGAGAAGTTTTAATACATTCCTTTTGCCACCGACGGTCTCATTCATCAACCACTGTAGAATGGCTACGCGTCAGATAATCTAGACGAGTCGGAAGACGACGACGAGAAACGAAATATTGCTCCACCCAAGAAGAAGCCGAAGCTCACCAAAGCGGCAGCAGTAAAACTGAAGGCGAAGCAGAAGGCTGAAAGGAAGAAGCAAGGCTTAGATAGCGACTATAATGAAGATGACTCCGATGACCCGTACACCGCTCCATCGAAGGGTCCAGGCATTATGGATAAGGCAATTAATCTCGACGACCGCCCAGGAAATGGAAGTCGATTGGCGTGCCCCGAGTGTGACAAGGGTTTTACTGTGGTGAGCCTGAATTACGCCTAAGTATATTCTCGATACTTATCTTCCCCTCTAGACCAAGTACACTGTAGCTGGTGATGCCGGAGGCTGGCTTTGTATGGCATGCGCAAAAGCGCTCGGAAAGGATCTGAAGAAGCCTACCGCCCCTCGCAAGCGAAAACTAGCACAGAGGCGAGACGTCGTACATTTCGAACAAGCGGAACCAGTCAAGTCTTTGACCAATATGTGCATCGACGTGAGCCACTGTCGCCTCCTTGAAGTACAAAGCCGACTCAAAGTCTCTTATAGATCATCGGAAAATATATCGATGAGGTTGAAGCGCTTGGAAATATTGGCTCTGTCAACCTGGATAGTATCTGCAAAATTGTGTCGAAGAGTCGTAGACTCAATGCGGAGAATGTGCAGCTATTCTACGACGTAGCGGCTACTCAGCTGACCATCTATGACTGTACAAGTAAGTCTCGAACCCCTAATCGTTAGCCTTTTGTTCACGAGCCGCCTCAGACCTCCTCCCCGATGCATATCAAGTAATGGCAAACCTCAACCCCCAACTGGAACGGTTGCACCTTCATTGTTGTGGCCGGATGGACTCGTCAGTTCTCCAATACTGGGCCCAGCTTACGACCTTCCGGTCACTCACTCGACTCGAACTCTTCGCACCTTATCTTGTCCGGACTGAAGCGTGGCAAACATTCTTGACCTCCAAAGGCCCACAGCTCACCGGCTTCCTTATCACCAACTCGCCCCGTTTCGATGAATCCTGCATGCTCACACTGGTCGAACATTGCACCAAGTTGGAGGAGCTGAAGCTCTCAGAAATCGGCAAATTGACGGACAGTTGGTTAAAACATCTGTACCAGTTGACGTTGTTGAGGAGTCTCACATTGAGTCGACCCTCGGAGTCCCTGACGGACGAGCCGATCATCGAATTGCTCGGGAGTATCGGCACCCGGCTCGAACACCTCGATCTGAGCGGCAATGACGAACTCACGGATATGACATTGCAAGACGGGATTAGGAAATCTTGCACATCCTTGCAGAGCTTGGCCTTGTCAGGGATCACGCAGCTGACCGACGACGGTGCGGCTGCATTCTTCAAGCAATGGAAGCAAGACGAAGGAACGTTCTACAAGCCGAAAATTACAGAAGATGGAATGGACGTCGACTTTCCAGTTACCAATCGCCCACTTTCTAGCATCGACCTATCTCAAAACCCAGAGCTCGGCACTAATGCGCTGCTCGCTCTACTCGAGCACTCCGGTCCCGAACTCCTCAAGCTATCTATCAACGGGTGGAGGAGTACCCAGGAAATGGCCCTCAATGCATTCACCAAGTACGCTCCGAAGTTGGAAGAAGTAGACGTTGGGTGGTGTCGCGAGGTTGATGATTTAACCATTGGAAAGCTGTTAGGAATGGGCCAGAAGGACGAGGATCGTCGCTCGGCAGGGTGTGTGAATCTAAAGGTCTTGAAGGTGTATGGGTGCAATAAGGTTACAAGGGCTTGTCCGACTAGGGTTCGTGGTCTCTCTCCTTTACATAGTACTGGAGCTGATACCCTTCAATAGCGTGGTCTAATGATTCTTGGTGTTGAGAGTGACGTCCATGTCAATGCTCGATAAAAAACCACTCCCCTCATGGCTTGCACCTTAAACTATTGGCTCTATTGTGAACTTATATATATTGTCAAATACTTGGACGCCGTCTCCAAAGGTAGTCCCCAAGCACAGGCTACCTGTCCACTATTCTAAGCCATTAGGGATACGTAGAGAACTGCCAGAGGGGTAGAAAGACCCACTCGTTATTTCACAAGCACACTGCCGCTACTATGAACCGCTGGCGCCCTATCTCTTGCGAAGGTGTACCCTCTTATGACCTCTGCTAAGACATAGGAATTGGCAGCCACATAGGCTGTACCAGCGGTCCATAACGGTAAGTACACCTGGGAGCCTAGGAACTCAAGATGATATGCAATGGATAACCAAGCCGCCTCAGCACACATGTCAGCTGAGAGATTTATCCCCGTGATATTGGCGCACCTGTGAGCCGACCCAAATCCCAAGGAGTAAAAAGGCTTTCCGTCTACTCAGGTTCATGTGAAGGAACACCAGAGGTAAGAACCAGAGGTACCACATAAAGTACTATTGAGCGGTTAGCCATGTTTTCCGATGGTAGCATGGGACTAGCATACTTGACTTGTACAAACTTTGTTGAAGATCACAAAAGCCATGGTTTGTATAGTCCATATGAAAGGTAGGTCCTCTCGAGTCGCCTTTCCTTGCACGAAGAACACAGCCCCAAGGCCCAATGAGACCACGATCTGCGGGAGGAAAGCAACGATTGACATGAATCTCGAAGGAGAAGCTGTTGAGATGGAAAGATACAAGGGATAGAAATATGGCGAGAAATTGTGCCTATGATCAGTCCGGCCGAAGTGATAGAGGTAGGCATGCTGCAAAAATGGAGATCCCCAACTGCGCTTTGATTAGCCTTGTATAATTTTTTTTTTGGGAGGACCTACATGAGATACATCGCACCGCTCAAAACTATGAAAGTTGCGACGCTGTGCAGAAAGAGGCGTATCCGCTGCTCGTGAGTTACCAATCTTATCCAAAAACGAGCTGTGGTTGGCCCCTTGGACAATGGAAGATGGTCATCTATCGCAAATAGGAGGCTAAACCCGTAGATGAAGGGGTAGATCTTGAAATGAACACTGACACCAAGTAGAACAGCGGTAGTAAACCACCTCTGTTTACTCGCGGCCAATAGGGTCGCACATACGAGAAGTCCGAGGACGGATTCCGCAGAGCCTCGGGTTGCAATATTCGCCGGCATCGGGTTGAAAAGCCAGAGCACAGCTAACCATGCATATGATTGAGGCGTTACTTCACGAAGGACCACCGGAATCAGTACATCAGCTACTGAGAAGAGGATTTTGCCAAATGCCGGATGTATAAATTCGTTCGGTGCTAGCATGAGCGCTAACATGGGTGTATAGCGATATGTGGCGCGTGTATATGGACTATTGGTTACCATCAGAGTGTGGGATAGGAGGCGAGGGCATGGATAACACTCCACTCACTCTCCGAGGTCTAATTTCACGCCGAGAGGACCTTGAGCACGGTTCAATTCGGTCGGGTGAAGAATAAAGGAAGCCGCATCAGAGAATACGCGATAGTCTATGTCCGTATATTTCAGTGGCGAGTGTCTGTCGTGATATTCGCCGTAAACTACGAGAATGAGACGTAAGGCGAGGCCACCAAGGACTAGAACAGGGAATGTCAGGTATTTCTGGGTCATATCATGAGGAGTCTTTAGGCGATTAGTACGAAGAAGGACACCGGGTTGCACTGTGGAGGTGTCGGGGTCGAAGACGAGCCTTCAATATTTGAACTGGCCATACCGTTCCAGACTTTCGTATTATTCATGACGGTAATCCTGACGTTTTGGAAATCGAAACTCCATGCTGAAGGCCACCACGCTAGGCGATAGCGAGTTCCCATAGGATTTACGTATCGAATCCTCTGCGACTACCCGTCCTTGACTTGCCTCATACCACATTCTGTCTCTCCAAAAAGGACTACTGCCCCACTCTATAACATTGCGCGCCCCGCGGAGTCAGCATACAAGAGGCGAAGTGTCTAACAACACATGTAGTTGTATCGTTCTTTCCATGATTCAGACATGAACAGTTTACGCAGGTCGGGTCGGTCAATGAGGAACTGTCACTAGCTTGTTTATTGCACTACGAAGTCACGATGTTATCATGCTCGAGACAATGGAGCCCGATATCGACAACCGTATAGTATGCGATAGTAAGCAGCTAAAGGAAACGATAGAGCTAGTGCAGAGATGGGGTTTGAGTCCACCAGCAGTGTCCTAACCTTATTTCTTGCTCTCCTCCCCCACCGCAGGGGTCTTAGTGTCATGCTTTACAGCACCTGATTGTGCGAGTTCCAATTGCTTCTGCACCGCCTCCAGTTCCCGATCGGCCTCCGCCTTCCGCCTGCGTAAATCAGCGAGGAACTGTTCATCCGGAATGCGCGAAAGGGGGATGACATAGGAAAGCGCTCCCAATGCCCTATCTGACCAAGTCTTCGGAGGAGATTTTGATGGCATTTCTGAGCGAGTGGGAATAGGCGGGTCGGGTGTGGACGTCGGTTCGGGCTGGATGGCCATAGGGTGGGCCCGTCGCGCAGGTATTTCTTCTTGAGAGCGTTCATACATCCACTTGATACGCATAACCCGGGCTTCATTGAGGAAAAACTGTAGAGTTGAGCAGACGAAGGTTGCTGTGACAACTCCTGGTAAAAGACCACGAGGGCCAACTGTATGATAGGGACACACCATCAGTACCGAGCATTGATTGATATGAAAGGAGGACCTACGTCGAACGAGGTTCAGACCTCCTCCCAACAACCCAGCTGAAATCGCAGTATCTGCAATATTATGAAATCGCATTTCATTATACGTCAATGGCCCGTGCTGGGCTCTATCAACGGTAGCTGCAACAGCCCTCCGCTCGTTCGAAGTCGTTTGTAAATTTGGAGAAGCTTTGAGCTCCTCCTGTAGACGTATTTGCTCGCGCCTCCGTATATACTGTGATGTTGGGATGGAAGAAACGAGCAGAGGAGACACTAGGTATTCGCGAAGAGCTGTTTACTCGTCGAGTCAGTGAAATATATGTAGGCTGAGACAGGCGACCCACCAAAAAAAGACCCAGCAGTCAAGCCGGTATTTAAACTCGTTTGAAGAGCCATTCGTACAGCTGGTTGGCGAGTTGCAAAGGCATAAATCGTACTAGTGGTTAAGCCAAGTCCTGCTATCGTTGAACAAATGTGACCTGCGGTCAACAAGAGCTCCAACATCATCAAATCGTATCCCAACTACTTGCATGATATCAGAGTATACTTGGCAATTTTTCCTCCGGCAGTCGGGTCTGTTCCTGGAAGAGGCATCGACGAGTTCCGGGCCAAGCTTGGAGTCGACCTCACCATTCTTTCGATCACGATGTCGCAATCTACAGGTGCTTACATCGAGGAGGTTGTAGAGAACGTCGATAACGGTCAGGATGAGGAGAAAGACTCGCACGGAGAGGACCAAGAGCAGCCACAGGCGTCATCGTCGTCCGCACCAGCGCCAAGCGGCAGCAAAAAGAAGAAGAACAAGAAGAAATCAAAGGTGTCTAAAATGCTACAGCCAAGCGGAGAAGTACCTCAGCAGCTCGTCAATCATGTGGTTCAGGAGGTCCAAGCAAAACACGGCGCGGGGGCTGAGGGAACCGATGAGGCCAGCGTACGGGCACTACTGGAACAGCTAAAGATATACGACGTCCTCAAGGGCAAGTCTGGCCTTGGAGGTAAGAACCGAAAGGATATGGGCGAACATAAGGTTGGTCTGTGTGAGCTCTTGAGAAGTTTTACGTCATCACCCGAAGTTCAGACCTCTGTTAGAACTAGCAGATTTCTTTGTGGGGCGCGTTATTACATCGGTTGCGTGGTTGGAGACCACCGGATATGTATGCTCTTGACAATCACTCGCTCGATAGCACTCTCAATTGTGGTCACATGCTGTGCAACGTCCATTAGACTAACCTGTTCCCTAGTTTTGGAAAACTCAACCGGTACCGCAGATGGGGGAGCACCCTCCGGACGAGGATGGATCTATCGAGCCTTCCAAACCTGCAAACGAGGTCCGGCAGAACCCCTACCCTTTGCCGAAAGATTTTGAATGGGCCGTAGTTGATATTACGAATCCGACAGAGGTTAGTGGATAACAGACGGTCCTCACTCGGGATCATCGCTCATTCTAGGCCCGTTAGCTAAAAGAGCTCTATGAGCTATTGTCGGGCAACTATGTCGAGGACGAGGACGCGGCATTCCGATTCCACTACTCAGCAGAGTTCTTACGGTGGGCATTACAGCCACCGGGCTGGTTCCCAGAATGGAACGTGGGCGTTAGAGTGGCTTCGAACAGGAAACTGGTCGCATTCATCAGTGCTGTACCCATGACGTTGCGAATCCGGGAAAAGTGGGGTCCTGGACTGTTCAGATGGAACCTTCAGCTAACTCCCCTTCAGCATCGTTAAAGTATCCGAAGTCAATTTCCTCTGTGTACACAAAAAGCTACGCTCGAAACGGTTGGCTCCCGTGCTAATCAAGGAAATCACCCGACAATGCCACTTGAAGGGCATTTTTCAAGCAATCTACACAGCCGGGGTGGTTCTACCAACGCCCGTATCTACCTGCAGATACTTCCATCGCACTCTGAACGTCCCTAAGCTGGTAGACGTGCGGTTCACAAGCGTGCCGCGAAACTCGTCCATCGCGCGGATGAATCGGATCTTCAACCTCCCTTCTCATACTAATATACACGGTTTGCGGGAGATGGAAGAGAAGGATGTTCCTGGTGTGCATTCGCTGTGGCAGAAATTTATGGCCTATTTCGATATGGCACCAGATGTCACCCAGGAGGAAGTACAACATCACCTGCTCAGTGGACGAGGCGAAGGAGAAATGAAGAACTGTCGTCGGGAACGCCAGGTCGTATGGTCTTACGTCGTTGAGGTGAGCCCTGTGCTTGGATATACATGGCTTTGCGCGGAACCTCAACACCTTGTTCGTAGGATCCAAATACCCACCGGATCACAGACTATTTCTCTTTCTATACCCTCCCGTCTTCAGTAATCAACAGCACAAAGCACCGCTTCCTAGACGCAGCGTACCTATTCTACTACGGGACCGAGGCGGTTTTGGAGTCAAATGCTCAATCGAATGGTGTCCTGAAGAAGCGCTTGTTAGCACTCATTGGGGATGCACTCATTATTGCATCACAGGTGCGCTCATATGAGCCCGGCGGATTTCATTTGTGGGAACTCACACTATTGAATAGGCGAAGTTCGATGTCTTCAATGCGCTGACTCTCATGTTCAACAACGAGTTCCTGCAGGATCTCAAGTTTGGCTCCGGAGACGGACTTCTCAACTACTATTTGTATAATTGGCGTACTGCGCCCATAGGTGGTGTGGAGGATGTTGGGACGGAGCCGAAAGGCCAAGGCGTCGGAGTCGTTATGCTCTAGAGTGGAGCCGTGGGACAAGGCAACTCCACGCTGCTAATGTCCACCAGGTTTCTTAATGAGGTTGTTCATAGCAGACTACTACTACTCACGGGTTGCAAGCGATCATTGGAGCTCGCGTCTAAAATAAATTGTTGAGAAGGAAACGGCTTGTATTGAACGCGCTGTCGAAAGGTAGAAGTATGAGTATCTTGACGACAGAGATCGAATTCTACCTCTCTAAGTCGAGAGACCATGCATTCTCACGGACTCCACAATTTGTGGAGGTGTTAGAGAGAAGCGGAGAATTACTGAAATCTGCCTATTTAGTGAGTTATTGTAATTCCCACAATCCTTATCTTTCTGACGAACAGAATTTGGTGTGAAACATGTAAGGTTTTGCTTGACAGCACCAGTGGGAATTACAATAAGACTAGTTCTGAAGAAGAAGCACTTGTTTCGGATATTTTGATGTGCCAACAACAACAGTACTAGATGAGTATTTGTGGAGGGCTGGTGTAACGTGACGTCACTTACGATCTTGGCCAGCCTGCCGATCCGGCGGCCGTGCGAGACGCGACTGGACCTTTGTCCGTTTCATGGGAGTGAGGCAAACCACAAGACTGACGTCAAAATCAAAATCACTCAAATAAAACCTCGGTCTCGAGTATCGACCGTTCTTTTGCGCACACGCCTTGCTCCTCCTCCCCCCTTTCCTCCCCCCTTTCATTCTCAGACGGCTCTGAGGACATCGACCGATCCTTGCCGCCGTCGCCTCACGCAGCGCCTCACCCGCCGTCAAAAATGTCGGCCACCAACCAGGATACGAGCGAGCAGACGAACAACACTCCAACATTCACCTCTGCACTCGTTCTCGGTCTCATCATCCTCGGCGTTTTCATCGTCATTTTCTTCCTCCTCCACAATCGCGCCAGAAACGTCTTTCAGCCCCGCAACGTCCTTGCTCCTCCCAACAAGCGTGCTCCAGACTTACCCGCACATGTAATCGGCTGGTTTGGCTTCATATGGCGTGAACCTGAAATTACCGTCCTGCACATCAACGGCCCTGATGCCTACTTTTTCATGCGCTTCATGCGCCTGATGCTCAAGATATTTGTACCGTTCTGGTTCATCACCTGGGCAATCCTCATGCCTGTTTCTGCCACCGGAGGTGTTGGAAATCCGGGTCTCAATATGTTCACTTTCGGGAACATAGCCGGTCCGACACAGAACCATCACATTGCACACCTCTTAATTGGCGTGCTGTTCTTCAGTATGTGTCTAGTTTCTGTGCTATAACACTTTTTGACCCAATGGACAGGTTGTATCCTGTACCTACTATATAGGGAATACCGTCACTTTTACGAGATCCGTCAAGAGTGGCTTGCATCGCCAGAGCACGCCAAATCCGCAGCTGCACGCACAGTCATGCTCAATAATGTGCCGCAGAAGCTCCTCTCCGAATCCGCTATTACAGACCTCGCCTCACGTACGATCAAAGGCCCCGTCGAACAAGTCTGGCTCGTCCGCCAGGTTGATCGTATCAACGAAATCTTTGAGGAGCGAGCGGTTGAGTGTCTCAGACTCGAAGTTGCCGAAGGGGACATCCAGGCGCTCGCTTACAAGCTGCAGAAGAAGGGCAGGACACCACCCGCTGATTCGGCTGAGGATGGATCGCTTATCTCCAAATCCATCCCTGCTAACGAACGTCCGACACACCGTCTTGGCCTACCCCTCATCAGCAAGAAAGTCGATACACTGGAGTACTCACCGCAGTTTATCGCGGAGAGGACTAAGCAGCTTGATATAGAAAGGGCCAAACTCAACGATGCGCCATTATGCAACAGTGTATTCATCCGCTTCGTCACTATGACCGACGCGCACACCTTTTGCCAACTCGTTAGACGGGGAGCGAATTCTCGATTGATTTCTACTAGCAACGATGTCGTGCCAGAAGGGGTGAGTGGCTCTGCCTACCTCGCATGTGTAGGAGCCCGTACCTACAATGTCCCCTGCAGGTCATTTGGAACAACCTTTCCATGTCGCCTTGGATGCGCAAAATCCGTACACTGATCAGCTGGCTAATCACTATCGCACTGATAATACTCTGGGGCCCCATTGTGGCTTTTGTCGGTGTCATCTCGAACATCAACACTCTCGCCAACAGCGTGTCTTTCCTGAACTGGATTAATAAGATCCCGATAGCCGTGCAAGGCATTATCCAGGGTATCCTTCCTCCGGTTGCACTCGTCGTACTCTTCATCATTCTCCCCATCTTCCTCAAGGCATGCATCCAGCTCCAGGGCGAACCACTCGAGTCGGAAATCGAGCGTAAGCTCTGGGCACGCTTCTGGATATTTCAAGTGGTGCATGGGTTCTTGATTATCACGATTGCTTCCGGTCTGCCTAGCGCGGTGAAGAACATCCAAGCGCGGCTCAACCAGCTCCCGACGCTCCTCGCGAACAACCTCCCAAGCGCGAGCATCTTCTTCTTAACTTTCGTCGTTACTACTACTCTGTCTAGTGCTGGTAGTATGAATGCGCGCTTAGTCCCGTGGGTGTTTAGCAAATTGACGTTCCTACGCGGGACCACACCTCGTAAGGTGCGTACTCATTGCTCCTAACTTAAGGACTTGTCTGATATGACATCTTGCTAGGTATATAACTTTGACTTCAAGATGGCGTCATTTCAACTGTCTACGACCTGGCCGCCAATCGCCCTACTTGGGTGCATCACCATTGTCTACGCGATCATCCAGCCCATTATCGTCGGCTTCTCCGCCGTAGGGTTCTTCCTCTTCTATGTGTCGTACAAGTACAACATGCTTTGGGTGGTGGACCAGCCCGTCGCACTCGATACGGGGGGGATCATCTACAACAAGGCGCTCACGTCCGTCTTCACCTCGCTTTACCTCGCCGAAGTGTGCCTGGCCGGGTTGTTCTTCCTTCAGAAGCAAAACGCTGACGGTTCCGGAGGTCTGGCTCCGCTTGGGATTGCAGGAGGAGTTATTTTCGCCGTGATGATTGCCGTGACGGCCGTGTTCCAGATTTGGGTCCAGAGGAAGTACAACCTAAGGCGGCTGACGTACATCGACTCGTCGTACGTTGCTGGCTCGCATCGGCTATTCGCGACCAATGCCAGCAAGCACGTAGAGCAAGAGACCGAGAAGGGCCCTGCGGTAGAAACGCACAAGACGCAGCAGGATGCCACGCTGATCGAGGAGCACCGCAAGGGAATCGAGGAGCCCGGCGAGGTGTACGGGAAAACGAGTGGTATGCACCTTACGGCGTTTGATAACCCATCCACGTGGAAGCCGCAGCCTGTCATATGGATTACGGACGATTCGAGTGGGATTGGGCTTGGCCCGGTGGAAGTGGGACGATTAAAGGAGGCGGGCGTACTTGCCAGCTGTGAGTATACGCGACGTGTTGCTGAGAGTGGGAAGATCTTTGTGGACCGGTCCCCCCCAGATGAAGCGTGGAGTGGGGGGGGACCTGGAGTGGATGAGTAACGACCCAATTAGCTCGCATCAGTGCTTCAGGAAACGCTTTAGTTTGTGACCTTGTACCCTATATTCTGCTTTGCGTGCCACAGTTTCGTGCAATAAAGCGATGAACGTTACAAACCGGCAACCAGCAATAGACGCCCGGATTCTTCTGTAGAGCAGCCCACGTCTATACTACATAAAGGCCTTCTTTGTGCATCTCAGGACCTTCGGAGGGTTGCCATTACTTTAGGCGCTGATGTCAGGATATGTGGTTCCTACTCAGGGTCTAACTAACGTCAGGATATGTGGTTCCTACCAACCTGATGCTGTGCAAGCGCTTTCAGCCTTCCGAGGCACACGGCATTCGTTCCAACGCCGGAATTGCCCACGCAGTGTAAACCCGACTCGGATATGGGTCAGATCAGATCCTACTTGCGTAACATAAAGCATGGCTGGCATACTAGCGCTTCTTGGGTAACGGGACGACTTGCATGCGGCCACCGCATGGTATACGTCACTCCCCAGTCCACTCTAGCGGCCATGCGGCGGCTTTCGAACTAAATTCGCTCTCTTCTTTGAGTTACTTATGGTTCTAGCACTGCCATTGAATTGATCAGTTGATTTCCCTGCAGTACCCCTCCTGTCTCCAATAACCCTTCTCCGTAAATAACGCGTTATCTCGGGTTCGTGTCGCATTGGCGAGCTTTATGATAGCCAAGAGCTTTCGCATCACGAGCGTGTCACACTCCTTATCATCGCTCACCTCCCAGACTCACCTTGTGAGCACTTCGTCCTCTCAAATTCGGGCCCCTGCATTCAAGTTTTCCCCACGATTTCAACACTGAGTCCCACTCATGTGCGATCCCGCCGTATTGATTGCCTTACTCTCCCGCAAGTTGGAGGACTTGGAGTCCGAGAGGAACGGCAGATGTAAGCACCACGAATTGCTCAAGCCTTGACCCTCCTATTCAACTATACCTCCACACCGTTTTTAGTGCGCCTCGTCACCAACCGAACCATTCAACCACTTCAGTCAAGACGATCTATTCTCAGCCATCAGGACAAGCCTGAGGTTTCTTTCAAACAATTACCATCCAGGCAACACCTCTTTCTTCCTGACCCCGTCTCTCCTATCCATCTGCGTAGTCTCCCCTGGGATAACCGCCACCCCCCAACACTAACGTACTACTTGGAGGGTCCCAAAGCTGGCGGTGCATTCGAGTGCGGCAATCCATTCAGTGCTAAATATCACGATCCCTGACTGTGAGCAGAGATCCAACTGGTCAAATACATACTACCCAAGACACCAGAGTCTCCAAGTACGTTTCTGCCACCAGGGGGTGAATCGTGCTGATGTTGGCTGCCCTCAGGAAATTAATACCGTTTGAGGAGGAGGAACGCACACAGCAGCGATGCATCGTTATCAGTCGGAAAACGAACCTCATTTTATCCCTGGACCTCCGTTCGGGCTTAAACAAAGCCCTCCCCTTTGACTCCATCCGCGTTCCTGTCACTCCTTCTGTCAAGCGTGTCGTTGAGCCAGGAGCTCGACGAGTACTCTCTCTCGACATTCGCCTCGAAGATGCCTCTAGTGGGAATCTACTGAAAGCCTGCGAGACATGTCAAGGTGGAGCGGGGGAATGGGTCACCTTTGTGGACTTTCATGTCGACCAGAACATCATAGACCTACAGCAGGGCAAGGTCTGTTTGCGGTTCACACTCCCATGTTCCTGTATAGACGTTTCTGGGCCAGTCTTTAGGTATAGGTACGCGTGCCTCCACTCCCAAAACATTGACACTCAACCAAATGCAGAGTTTATGTTGGCTTGGAAGAACCCCACGGAGGCAAAATCGTTCAAATTCTTCCGGACGCATTCGAGGTAATGCATTCAGTGGAGAGTGCAGGACTCGGACTCGAACCACTTTCGGAGTGGCCGATGAAGGATCTATGTTGTCCTCTTATAAACCCTACGGTCAGCAAAGAGACGGAGTTTCCTGGCACTACTTCCCAGCATACCGCTCCGTGCGCGTGCAAAAGCGGCAGCTCTGCGACATGGCACTCATTTTGCAGCATTCTCGACGGCTGCTTCGAACCAATATTTTCTCTCACTGATGAAGGGCGCATCCCTCTCCGTACATTCCGAGACTCGCTACCCCATCGGACCTTGCTCTATCTCCTTCGGCAAACGGACCGTGATCAATTGAGAACTGAAATCGAAGAGGAGAAACATCGACTGGAGAGGCGAGTACGGCAGAATCCCCGGGCTATTGCAAAGCTGCGAAGAGAGTACGGTCTCGCCGGCCACCTGCTCCACCTTAGGGCTCCGGTCCACAAGCTACCACCCGAGTTGCTCTCAGAGATATTTCTTATTATCCTGGATCAAAGAAGGCACTCGATCGATCCAATAATGCTCGTTTGCCGCCACTGGAAGGAGGTTTTCTCGTTAATTTGGGGGTCGTTGCACTTGAGGACTTGGACCCCAGTGGAGAAGGTCAATAGCGTGAACAATGGGGGGAGGTGGCTTCTAGATGTCACAATCGACCCATTGAACGACGAGACCGCACACCGACCTGCCTCTGGTGCAGAGCCTTATGCTGCACTCGCACTAGCCAACGCTACGGCCTCTCAACGATGGAGAGAATTGAAGCTTCTATCTCTGCCATCTGAGGACAGTGGTCAAGGTTTTTCTCTCGCATGGACACAACAGCTTGGTGGTGCCCTCAAGAGCCAGTTGCGGTCACTCAATATTGAGGTCCAGAAGGGATCCCCTCTATATCTCGACCAACTACTTAGCTCGATAAGCGCCATTCCTGAAAACCGGCTCACTGACATCCAACTCCGCTCACCTCACGTGGTCTCATATCTTGCCCAACCGAGTGGATGGAATATCTCAAACCACCTCACATCATTCAAGGCCATTCTGTCCAGAACAAACGACACTTTCGACATTCTCCAACACTTTCATCGCCTCGAGATTTTCGAGGCAACCCGTCTGCGTCTCGTGAGTCCCACCCCGGGAGTGGAACTGCCCTTGGTGACTACCCTCCGTCGAATGGAGCTTAAATCGGTTTCGATCGGTTGGATGAACGGTCGCGAATTTTCACGGCTACGGCAATGTACAATTATTTCGCCTCCTGAGCCGGGCGTGAACCCAATTGTAAACCTACCACAGTGCACGGTGCTCCATTTCGAGGGCTCCCGCTTCGACCCGATTAAGGCATTCCGCACATCAAATGGGTGCTCTCTAATTTTACATTCAAATCAGTGGAACGGACCAAGAGCGAACGCGCAACTCCACAGCCTCTGGGGAATGGAGCCAAGCGAAATAGTTTTGCGTCCGGTGTCACTGCATCTCCGGCTTGCTTGCGGCCGCGTAGAGCTGCTGTGCGCACTCCTTTTTCTGCCGGAACTTACAGAATTAATATTAGAGCTGGATCGTCCCACGGCTCCGGGCAGAACTTTCCTTATGAGCTTGCTTCCGCAATCTACGTGGAGCGAGTGGTGCGGTGATGGGGGTAGGAAAGGAGGAAAGGCATTGGGTATCTGTCCTTCGCTGAAGGTGCTTGGACTCAAATATCGGCGGTGGTTTCGCCCGAGTGAGTTGAACACTATGCTTATCTTGGTAGCGATGGTCAGCGTGAGGCGCGAGCCAAGTCGCGGGATGGAGATCTGGGTCAAGGGAATGCCTTGCCAAGGCCAAGAGAGGGTAGAGGTGGTGGACGGGCGGGTCTCAGCATTTACCCTTCGTTCCCTCGGTTGCCTTCGGGACTCCGACAGGCCGCAAGTGTCAAGCGAAGTAGTCGAAGACATAAACATGGCCTCTTTGGCCACATTGAATCCATCATGTGCCACGTTCCGCTATTCAGAGTCTATCACATCCCTGTCCATGGCCGTCTATCCCTCCCTCTTTCGAAAGCTTCGGAGGTTTACGCTCACCGCCCAGATCGACCAGGAGATTCTACTCGGATTACTTCCCCACTTCGAACATCTGGAGCAGTTGTCTGTACCCAAGCTTGTCCTCGAGTCTCCGAAACCAGGTCTCTCACTCTTCCGTACGCTCAAGAGGATGCACTTGGGTGAAACATCCCTACACTGGATGTCTGGGTGCACCTTCGTCCAACTGGAGCATCTCCGGATCGACAAGATCGATGACGCAGGTTTCAGTACCGATCGGAGTGTACGAATGCCTGCTTGCATCTCTGCATCCATATCCCCTAGCCCCATCCGGGTGCTTAATGCATTTGAATTACCTAAGTTGGACCACCTCCATCTGTCAATGCCTTGCGATGGCACCAATCCACCGTCACGTCGGTGGGGCGAAGGCTTGTACGCATCTATGCGACAATTCAGTTTACGCAGCGCGTGTTTCGAGGGTTTCGACAACCCGCTGGTGTTCCGGGGCGCTCTAGCAATGCAATACAACTTGGAAGCTTTGGAGATTATATACGATGGACCGATATCCGAGTCCGAGATGTCCGAGCTGTTCAACGTCCTTACGGAGCCAAACACAATGGACGCCACATGCGCCTTTGACAACATCCGAGCTGGTACTCGTTCACAGCGCTCTAATCGGGACGCAAAGCGAAGAGCGCCACTTTGTCCGAATTTGAAGACAGTGATGATCAAACTAGGAGAGACAGCACCTTCGAAGAGGCCTGGTATGGTTCGCATTGGTCAGCGATTCATGATGCAAAGGAAGAAGAGACACAGACACTTGGAACGCTGCCAGTTTTGGTGGGAGCGGGATGGATGGGATGGAACGCCATCCAAGGAGTTGATTGGGTCCACACAGCCTTCCATAGTCGACGCGAAAGTCCGCCCTTACTCTCGCAACCACCTCCCGGTAATTATGCAGTCTACCCAGTCGACCTAGACAGGCTAGTGTACGCTCAAGGAAGGGGTTTATTTACTTCGTTGAGATGGCCGTGTGAGGGGAGAAGGATCGCGAGCACTCGCCAGCTATATGTTTGCACACTGCTAACTTTAGGGGTCGATGACAGGCAGAAAGTTGAGTGTTTAGCCTCGACAGAAGGTCGTCGTATACATATATTCCCTGGCCTACGGACGGTTCAACATGGCCAACGACAATAAATAGTTCAACCGCTGTTATGCTAAATGTGCATAAGGAATAATGACGCACCTTGTGCTAATGCACTAATTGAGAGTTTTGAGTAAGAAATTGGAGCGATCAGTCTCAAAAGCGGAGGCTATAGCCTTCAATGAGGTGGGTTTCTGATACCCTGTGATTTGGCGGAAAATGTATTTTAACAATGTGTTCAATTAAGTCCAGGAGACCAGTCATAACAGTTGTATATTCCCACATCTATGTATGGCTCTAGTGAGGGTGGTTCTTATGGTGCTCTGTAAACGGAGGGCATGTCAATGCCTTGACCCTTGATGTATGGAAGAGGGAAGAGGGGTGACTCACTCAAATGGACTATGGTTAAAGATAGAAGATATAGGTAAGGCAATGATCAGCGTCGCGAATGTGAAAACAAAGATGTTGAACGCACGGTTGTAGGCGAGGGTGTAACTAAAGAGGAGCATGCCACCAATGAGCGCTACCAGAGGCTTCCCGCTAGCATTCCTACCGTTGAAGTAGCGAGCCTTGATACCGTAGCCGTCGGTCAAAGGCTTGGAACCCTTTGGCAGCTTGCCGTAGAATTCGACGAGAGGTTGTAGCGAGGCTCCGCCACCGCTAGCCTGAATTTCCAAGGAAGATGGTTGAATACGAGCAGAGATTTGAGTTGGCATATAAGCGGATCAATATGATGCAGCAATAAGGGCGGGAAAAATGCAGGGAAATGCCCAATTTTTGAGAAGACGCACGAGAGAGTTGGGAGTAGCAATTTTTGGAGGAATGAGGGTGCCGAGGTCGCGGCGGACGAACGAGGGATGCATCGCTGGCAGCCACTAGTATTGGTCGGGTTCAAGCTGTGAGTTTTTCAAGCTTGGACCCTGCCTCTTCTGCACGCGGTGACGAGACAAAGTCTCTGCTAGGTTTTGAACATACCAACCAGCATATAAAAGTCCTGTAAGCAGGCAAATAAACAGGCAACGCGTGTTCCCACCTGATATCGAAATTTCCTGACTGCTCTCGACCCGCAGAACACGATATCAACTATACATTTGGGAATACTCGTATCGTGATTGAAAGCCGTAGTTGCATAATTTTGCGTTATGAGTAAACTCGCTGCAAAAACTGTTGCAGAGGAACGGCAACTCAAACCGATATACGGTAGGCATAGTTAGATCATGGACTAAAAAGGTGACTGATGTCTTGCCTACCTACCATTTCGTACTTTTCGTCCATTCCGGGTTTTATTCGTGGTTTGCAGATGCCCTCGACAACGGCAATGCAAAGGCTGCGCTCCAGTCTTGCAACAAACTCCTGAAGAAGAACCCAAAGTTGCAACTCATCATTGTAAGTATGCTCAAAGTCAACCAACTCCATGGGTCTCCTTCGCTCCCTCGACCCTGCAATCTGCCAGCACCATTTCCGATCTCCAGTTTGCGACCAGCCCTGAGCCCTTTTTCAGGCTCTGAAGGCTCTCTGTCTCGTCCGTAGTGGCAAGTTTGAGGAAGCAAACCATCTCGTCTCCGGCCTCGTGAACCAAAAACCAACAGACGAGACAACCCTCTCGATCCTCTCGCACTCACTCAAGCCGCTCGATCGCCCGCTCGACCTAATTGGCATCTACCAGCATGCGTGGGATGTAGCCCCCAAAATCGAAGAAATAGGCGCGCAGACGTTCGTCGCGCATGTCCGCACAGGTCGCTGGTCTGGAGCGAGGCTCACCGGAATGAAGCTCTGGAAGGCATTTAATATCGAGAGGTACCTCTGGTGGAGTATCATGGCCGGAGTCATGCAAGCCGAACGACCATTCCCACCTAGTCCCATTCCCGTCCTAGTTATGATCCCTACCAGGGCACAGCTCGCGGAGCGGGAAGCGGCTCTTGCCAAGGATAAGGCTCTCAGCAAGGAGGTGCTGTACGGTCTTGCATGGAGGATGGCTGGCACTGCTCCGAAGGAATCCGTCCCTACTTCCGAGCGGATATGGCTGCAGGCTAGTGTTGCTACTCGTAGCGCTAAGCATTACGAGGAGATTGGAAAGGAAAAGGAGGCCAAGGAGATGTGGGCTAAGGCCCTTGAAGTTTTGGAAAGTGAGGCCGGCCAGCGGGCTGCCGCCACTGCATTGCATGTCGAAGAGCTGAGGAGAGAGGCTGCTGCCAAGAGTTCTCAATGGGAGAAGGAGTATGGTCGTATGAAGGACCGCTTGGAGAGGGGGTACGCTTTCCTTTCGCCAATTGTAAGATTACTTTTGACCCTTGAAATTCGTAGCGATCGCAACTGGTTGACTTACACCACCCTCCTCGACTCCCTTTTTGAGCTCGACTCTAAGCCTGCCGAGGAATATAACGGCACCGAGACGAATGGTGAGGCAAACAGTGTGACTGCGAAGCCCGGAGTGGAAGACGTCCGAAGGCTTTTCAAGGCGCTCTCTCAGACCGACGAGGAACAGGCACCTTCCGAACGCGCGTCTCGTCTTGCCATACTCGAACTGGAGTCCCGATTGCGAAAGGCTGGCAAACATTCAGGAGATTTCGTTCGGTTATTAACGGAATATTGGGAGCGTTTTTCCTTCAAGCCCGTCGTGGTAGAGGACCTCTTAGACTTCGTGAAAGCGTTGGAGGGAGAGGAACGTGCTCAGTGGGATGCCTTCGTTGATGCGATTCCAGAAGATGTTGTAAGTACTCAGCTATCGTGTCCTATGCTCTTGACTTGATCTCCTTCAGTCTTCCGCAGATCCACTTCAAGCGACCATCAATAAGCTCAAGATGCAACGCCTCACTACGGTGACCACCCCAACTCCGGCAGACGAAGAGGCGCTCGCAAAGAAGTACCTTGCTCTTTACACCACTGCACTACCTCTGGATGCCGGTCTCCCGGCTGAAAGTCTGCACCCAGCGGACGACCTTGGTGTCCTCGCGGGCTCGGTCCTCATTTCGGCGTACCACCTCTCTCAATCTCAGTCATACCTTTACACTGCCCTTATTGTTTTCGAGAAAGTGGCCGCACACTCGAAGTGGTGTTATCCTGCCCGACTCTTGCTCATCCGATTGAACCGGCTATTGGCCGCACCAAGTTTAGCCGTGCAGCATTACCATAATGCTAACCTGAAGGGTATCCAAAGCGATACCTTGGGGCATCACCTGCTCTCCTATGCGCATACCTTCGCCCTGGGCAGTGCAGGGGACATCGGGCTGATTAATGAATGCGTCGAAGCTAGTCAGGTGTATACCGTCAACCAGAATGAGGTACGCCTTTTGAGACTTGCAAGCCTATGGATGTTATCTAATGAGCCTGCAGACTTCTGACCAGATCGTCAAGGCGTTCCAGTGGGAGAAGTACAGCCAAATTCCAGAGATGTGCATCTTAGACGATAGGCTAGACAACTCCTTCCAACGCGATTTGACTAAGATGGAGCACTTGAGGATGAAGGTGCTCTACGATGGCTTAAGCGTTGAGAGTATTGAAATTGAGCTTGTCGAACTACGATATATGTTCAACCGAGGTGCGCATTGACCTTTATGCAGGTATCAGTACTGACAGTGGCGTCGTTTGACAGATGTGTTCGGCACTGGCAACCACGATAACCGCGACCTTGGGTTGATACCGAACTACCTCCTCGACGGCGCTGACATTGAGAATATCACCAGCCTCTCTGGCCGGACCATTAGTGTAGGTTCTATCCTTCGTTTTTGGGTCCAGTAGGTAATTAAGCTCCTTTTAGAAAACCTGGTTCAACATCTGGACGAAGCTCTACTTCCGAATCATACACCTGACATCGGAACAGCTGTACACAGAGAAAGAACGCTCCGAACTCCTCCCTCGGCTGACCATCGATGCCGAAACTTTAGCCAGCGGCGATCTGACACCGCCAGAACGCAAGCTAGTCGAATTCAGTCTTGCTCTCGTACAATGGCTTGAGCCCCACCATGTACCCATCAAGCACGTCGTGATGACTAGTGCCGTGGCTACGTTGGAGGCCGCCAAAACTGCCCATGTGAAGAAAACCGAGACGGCAGGCAAGAAGGGCGGGGCGAGGAAGGCGACAAATGGACCTGCTGCGGCTGAAAATGGCACTGGAGAGCAGCTCGACGAGCATGGGTTTGTTGTCAGCGGTGGACCCAAGGTACCCACCGGCATGTTGACCCTTCAAGAGCCAGTCGATGTACCACCGATCCCGGAGGGATTAGTAGAGAGTGCGAGCAAAGAGCCTCCGGAGAGCATTTCTGCTTTCTTTGACGGTGCGGTCTCCGGATTAAACACGAACACCTTTAAATACTGACCAGAACCACGGTAGATTTCCAAAACTTGTTCGAAGAAACTGTCGCGAAGGAGAGTACTCTTCCCTGGGAGGTTTTGCATGTCGCCCAGCTCACTCATGAGGTAATTCACTCCCTTCAAAGGCCCGTGATTTCTTTGTGGACTAATGCTGGCAGGCGGTCTTCTTCGTTCACCTGTTGACTGCTCGATTCGCCATGACTGCAAGCAAGAAGAAGACATTCCCCGTGAGCAACCCCCCTCAATACATCGCTATGAGACATGTCTCTGACCTAAATACACAGATTTATAAACCTCTCCGAGCTCGCGCACTCACGGCGCTGAGTTATGTAGCCGGCGAACTCACAAAGCTCGCTGAGGCTATAGATGCTACCGAAACAGGACGCAAGGCTTTTGTCGCTGAACAAACAGCCAGTGGGGTGCTTGAGGAGGTACATTGTTTTTGACCGCGTTTGCATAGATTGGACCTAACCTATATCATAATCTAGATTCCCGAGGCGCAAATTTTAACTACGGCCAAGGCCCTTTTTGAGGCTCGCAAGAAGCACTTTGAGACGCTTGCCAAGGGCTTGAACAAGGCTGCCACTGTAGTCGCGAAACAGGCGGCTGGTACCCCACCGCTGCCTCAATGAACCGCCCCACGCTGATTTCTCCATCTGATGACGATTCTGCATATTTCGCTCCCCACTCATTCACCTCTCGCATTTGCACTGCATATCTACTACCGCAAATCTCGTCTCTCATGCTCCTTGTTATTGGATTTGCTGGTATTATACCCGCTCATGGAAATTCTGCACATTCATGAGTGATTTCCTTCTTGGGTGTATGATTTACGATGGGCGCACACATATACATCCACATTCCTCAAGAATACTGACACACGTGCTATAGCGACACTCATTAGTCTTCAACCCGACAAATCGGGAAAGCAGTCCATGATGATGATGTCCCCGTCGGCCATTGAAAACGCTACCCTCCCAGCTGCGTCATCCACGTCCATACAGAGAATCTGTCGGTTGCCGAGCACCTCCGGGTCGACCTGGACCGATCGCATCCTTCCCAGGTTCTGGCCTTCCAGCTGTAGCCCGTCTTCCTCCCCGTCTGCGAAGATGACCTCTCGACTGAGTTCCTCGCCAAAATCCTCATCTCGCGCAGGTACGTCGTATATCCGGAGCCTGGGAGGTATGCTCTTCTCCCCTGCCACATTAGTATTATTGTAAGGGCCGGTTAAGGTCGCCATACTCTTCCCGCCTCGACCATGCACGCAGATATCGAAACCGTCTAGAGACTTTAGTACTGCGATCCTTCGTTGTAGGCACGGCCGGGCGATTGGTCTGCTACCCTCCATCTCCGTTGTGGCACCAACCTTCTTGATGTCCTCGATGTCGAGGACAACGATGGAATATACCACATCATCCAGCTGGTAGTCCCAATTTCCCAACGACGGGGCGATAGTCCCAGTGCGCAGAAATACTGCGATGCGGTTATCCCAAGTAGGGACGAGGACGGGATAATAGAAGCGACTAGGAAGGCCGTCACCCGGATGTGGCACGTCGAAGTAGTAGTCGGCCTCCAGTTCAAGCTCGCACATTGGTTTAGAGGCCTTGCTGAGAAGATGCGCAACGTCAAAGGAGACGAATTCAAGCATCAAGGGGTACCACCCATACAGAAGGACCAAGGACGTTGGAGTCAGGCAGCCATAAAGTCTCTGGATGACTTCTACGACCTATGGAAGGGTTAGGGTGTTCGGTTCCCCTCTGAAGTGGGGCAGACGTACTGCAATATTGAGGCAGACGAGAATCTCGTGACCTGTCTTCCATTCAAACAAGTAGATGTATCCTAACCCACTTTGCGTCAATGAAACGCAGCCCACTATCCCATTTTTAGCCACATTGTCTTGAATCAGGCCAGGGATCTCGCGTGTATGGACTCGCTTTGGATTGGAGGAGGGGTCCCAAGGCACGTGCCAAATACTGATGGTCCCATAGGTGCTGGTTGAGAAGGTAAGTACACACCGATCTTCTCTGGAACGCCTTGACTCACTCGTCCTGAAATTGCAGTGGGGTCATCACCATAACAAACCCGTCATCACAGTAAGCCAACTCCAGGAAGCGATAGTTGTCTTCCATTGTGAAGCTATGGACCACTGCCCCAGTATCCAACCGTCGGAGTTTGAACGTATAGTCACGCTCGCTGTAGATTATGTGCTTTCCGTCCTGTAAAAACCCCATCCACGCTGCGCACCCGTACCATTCATCGATCGGTACAGGGCATTCACAACCGAGGGCGGGAAGGACACGCCATGGCGCTTGTTCCAGGGGCCATCCTTGGGTTAGCCGGTAGGCAGATACAACGCTTGAGCGGAGATCTTCAACCGAAATGGCGTGTCGATTGGTGGGCCCAACCGGGCGAGAGTCGTCCAGCTTGTTGCACAGGAGGAGCCATAGTGTGTGTGTCTTAGCCAACTGGTAGAGCGTCTTGCAGGTCTAAGGAAGACTTAGAGGGGACCGCTACAGCAATTTAGAGGGTTTCTGACCTGGATCAAGTTGATTGACGAATGTACGTTCAAGTCTTCGAGAATTCGAAAGATGATTTCCTCTGGGAAGTCGCTCAAGGCAACGGGAGGAGCCATCGAACTTCACCACATGGGTTCTTGGGAAACTCCACTTATATTTGGGACTACGCGAGTGCGAGCTCTGGGCAAGGCCGGGGACAAAGTGAGCGCCTGTTGTTTGCGCTCCGTCTTTTCCGGAAGCAGTTGCAGATGCTCGAGACAATGCTAGAAGAGGTGCCGCTCTTCACAACCTCTTTTCTTAAATCTAGTCCGTCAGGTCTTTTGTTCATCCAGGTGCGCGATTACAACAACCGTTGAGGTCCTCAATAACGCGCGAATTGTATTCCCAGATATGCGGGTCTGCCTATGCTCTAGTAGGATCAAAATGATTTTGAATACTTCTGGCGAGGGGTGCTGCTCACCATTTTCCATTGCCGCTGCAATTTACGGGTTGGTCTGTCTTCGCTCAATGAGATTCGGCAAGCGGTACTGCAGACTTTACATGCATACAAAAAGTCAGCACGGAAGGTGCATCGTGCGTACTCTAACCGGTCAGGACGCGGCTGCACCGACTGCGAGCCCTTTCGGCCATCAAATACGATGAGGCTTGGAACGTTTTACTGCGTGGTGGGACCCATATGCTACAGAGAGTCGTCGCCGCTTGCTCTTGCGGGACATCAACTTTGGAACTACTGTCCCGTCGATTTTCGACTGCGTTGTGCCATTTCATCACGACGGTAGTATCCTTGTTGTCGCTACCTGTATCCTCGATTCAAATTCATAGTGAGTGTTCTGTGACCCTGTTGTTTCGTGAGC